>Ga0183098_10182_pt1 | contig 209061 bp, 162 predicted proteins | sample BioMet9_FD_128884 | JGI IMG/M metagenome (GOLD analysis project Ga0183098, IMG submission 128884) | Microbial communities from bioreactor (seeded with sewage sludge) at Lawrence Berkeley National Lab, California, USA - Biofuel... | ecosystem: Engineered > Bioreactor > Anaerobic > Unclassified ...
GTGGCGGCGATCGTCAGCGGTGATTGCTTGGTCTCACGCTTGAGACTTGATGCTTTTCTCTGCTGCTGAAGATGCGCCACCTCGCTGCTGTATTCGTAGATGAGCTGTTGCAGACTGTCGCACGAGGCTTCGACAAATAGCGTGTCGCGCAGATAGCGCACGGTTGCGGTAGCTTGGCCTTTATGCTGTGTGAATACGGCAGTGGGCGGAAGCTGATGCAGATCATGGGTCGCTATTGTGAGTGTCGCCCGGCTCTCGGGAACGGTGGCTGAACTGACTTTCAGACGAATATTTTCTTGCAGACTGTCTGTTGCAAAATAATCTTTTTGCGTCACCTTCTTGGAGGAGCACGCAAAGGTGGCTGATAAGGCCAAGATAAAAATATATACATATAATGTTCTCATTATTAATTATTTGATTTGTTGAATAATTGGTTGTTGTCTTTTATCACTTTTGCTACTTTTACTCCTCAGTCGCTTCGCGCCAGCTCCCCTAAAAAAATTAGGGGAGCAGCTTTGTGGCAGTCAGCTTAAGTGGCAGTTTCGTGACAGTCAGCTTAAGTGGCAGTCGGGCAGTCAGGCAGTCAGGCAGTCAGCACTTCGCGTCAGTTCTTGACGGGATTGAAGGCGATGAGTATTTTTCATTCTGCACACTTCACCTAAATGCGCTTTGAGCCATTTCCTATATTGAATGAGATGCGTATTTTTCATTCTGCTGCTCTAGGCAATTATTACCTCTCTTCGGTTCTTGACGGGATTGAAGGAGAGATGAAGGAATTGTCCACGATGGAGAATTGCCTGATCGAAATCCAGCTTCGAAGCGCGGAGCGCTGAGAGCAGTTTCTCCGGTCCTGCCTCGATGATGCAGTCGGCAGCCTGTCCTTTCAGATGCTGCGAGTTCTTGACGCCGCCGACCATCTTGTTTAACTCTTTCGAGCGATAACCGCTTGTGATGGTTATCGGTTTCCCTAACTGGTCGCGAAGCGGCTGCAGGAGGCTCGCGGCCAAGATGGCAAGCGATTCTTTTGCGGCGACGTCGGGCGTATTGCTTACGCCGTGCGTTACGGCCATATAGCTGTATGTCAGCTCTTCGAGGGTGAAATTCTTGGTGAGGTTCATGATGTTCGAGCATTATTCGTTGTCTTTAAAAGTTCAGAGACCTGTTTGTCCGTCTGCAGGATGGCAGTGCTTTTGATGCGGTAGTGATAATCTACGCCGATAAGTGCACCGCCGAAGGTGCAGGTTTCGCCGAAGGCGACAAGGACCGAGCTGTCGATGACGCCCATCGGCGGCATGAATAATCCTAAATACAGCAATATTAATCCACTCAGAATCAATATTGTTGCCAGCATGAGCTGTATGTTTTGCATTGTCAATTTCATAAGATAATTGTTGTTTTACTGTTGTTTAACTGTTAATAATCCGTTGTTTATACTTTTTTCAAAGTGCTGATTCAACTGCATTTGCCGGTATAAACCTGTCTTTTTAATACTCCTTTTTTCCGACCGCAGGAACTTTGTGAGTCCTTTGGCCGTACTGAAAGGGTTATAGACATTCTCAGGGTTCCCCCAGGAATTCGTAGATCAGTTCAATTTGTCGCGGTGTCAGATAGCGCTGTCGCGGTTGATAGCCGTTTTTCTTCAGTGCTGCCACAAGTGGCTTGTTGAGTAGAATCCAGCGTTTCAACTGTCGGCTTTGCGATTTGAGTGAAGCTGTCGGGAAGTATTTCCCGCCCAGCTCACGAATTGTATAAACCTGTACTTGCTCTTCCATCTATTTTCACTTTTTGTTTTATCAGAACCGCCCGGGGCTACTTTTGCCCAAAATACATGCCTGCTGCAATGAACAGGGACTCAGGATATTTCATGCTTGGGGAAAACTTTGCCCGGGGCTGGATCTGCATTGTTTTGACACTGACGGAAAGACTTCGGATACAGGCTTATCGGCTGTTACACCCAACTCGACTTGTCACCGAATCATACTCCAGTCGGGTTACCGGCTGATATAATCAATTCGGTTCATCGCCTGTTATAATCCACCCGGCTTTTCGTCGCCTCCGGTATTGCCGCCGGTGCCGCTATCGGCTGCCTTTTCCTTTACCTCAAGAGAGGTGAAGGTTGCCGTCTTGCAGGCTTTCTTCAGGAAGAGGCCCGGCGTGAACCTCAACTTGGCCTTTTTCACATTCGAACCGGTGAACTTGTCTTTCGACTCCGCTCCCTCACTTTGTACCGTAAGACGGAACGTTCCCAATTCACCCAGATAGACGATTCGTCCTGCCGAAAGCTCCAACCCGAGAACGAAGTTCAGGTTGTCGAGGACCGATTTCACATCTGCACTGGATACTGCCGAACGGGCTTCGATCAGTTTCGACAACGTCTCGATATCCGTTGAGCCATTATACTTGGCGATGGCGAAAACTTTTGCCTTCTTCTCACCGCCCTTAAGGTCTGAGACCTTGCGTGTTACCAGCTTATAACCTTGTGCCATAATCTTGTAAATTTTAAATTAAACATTCTGTTGATGCCAATCGCGATTTGACAAGGGCAAAGGTACGGCAGCCCAAAATGGCGCAGTCCGTTTAGTGTCCTTAACTGTCCTTAAGTGTCCTATTATGTCCTAAAATGTCCTTAAGTGTCCTAAACTGTCCTTAAGTGTCCTTAAGTGTCCTCAAGTGTCCATTCGGACAGACGGTTTCACGGTATCGAACGGCACTTCTTTCATATCGAACTCCTTCAGACGGTTGAAATAATCGATCACGAAATAGTCGCCTGCCTTTGATTCGGCGGAACTGAAGATTTTTTCCATGAGGATTTCGTTCAGCCGTTGTGGAGTGCGGCAACCATTTCTTTCTTCCCGACGTTTGCTTTCCTCGGCGAATCGATTCACAAGTTTCTCATATTCCCGGTCACTGACGTTGATCAGCTTCATCTCCCTCAATCGTTGGAAGACGAACGGTGCCAGAAACAGCCGTTCTGTGCCGTATTGAAGAAACGAATCGTAGCAAGATTGCACACAAGCCTCAAAATTGAAATCCTTCTCCGCCTCACGCCTCCGGACCTCCGCTTCTGCTCTACGCTGCTCATCATCAATCTGTTTCAACACCCGGCTTCGTGCATCGCTGTTGCGATAGCTGCCGAGCCAGATTGAAAGTGTGTAGACGTTCAGCATCACGAATGATCCGAAGTCGCCGCGTGTGCCCATATCGAAACAGAGTTTCACCTCTTCTAAAGTCAGCGACGAATAACAGCTCCGCAGTGTTGCGATGAAATGCAGGATAATTGTCGAGAACGTTCCCGGATCCGGCAATTTATAACCCATAACGATATAGAGAGCGCTCATCATGTCGCTTACCCTGTCTACCAACTTTTCCTGTGGGATCGTCCTAATGACTTCACCTTTAAGTGCTTCCCTTATTTCTGGTTCATACATTGCTCCTTGAGTTTTTGTTTGACAATCTCTGCTGTTTCCTGCTGCAACTGTTTGGCAGCGTCAATCTTCGAAACTTTCGTAGCCGGCGGAACTTTTTCTTTTTTCTCGGTTAGAGAATCAGATTCGTTTATGGAATCGTGATCTCTTTGCCAGAAAAGGAATCGCCGTTTGTAATCTTCAATATCATTCAGAGATTTTTCTCCGCCGACAAGTATGATGTAATCATAGTATTTTTGAAGTTTGTCTTTGAGATGCTTTTCGTATTCCTGAGGGTCGCTCGAAAAGGCGCAAGCTGCTCTACACCATTCTTTGTCTTCTAAAAGAGAAAAAATTAAAAATCTAATTTTATTTCGAAAACTCTCTCTCCCTCCCTCTTCAGCGCATTCATGCGCGTAGAGAGAGCGTGAGTCTCTCTCTAAATAAAAATTATTTTTAATTTTTATTTTTCTCTTCTCTTCTCTTCTCTTCTCTTCACTTCATTCTCTTTTCTTTTGCTTCTTTTCTTTTCTCTTTTTGTTTTTAATTGACTCTTCGTCCAATCCATAAATCCATAAACCAGAGCTTCATGAGTCTCTGTAACATTTACACTATATCCATTGATTATCATGCATTCTGAATTAGAATTTTCAATAGCCTGCTTTTTGTCCTCTCATTTGCGATTTCTTATTGGGACATATTATTCTTTTGCATCCAGAATTATAGGGAACAACAGTCGTATTTCTTCAGCTCTTAAAAAACATCCGAATGAAAAGGTCATTTCATTCGAATGAAACGCTCGATACATTCGAATGAAATGCTTTTTTGTTCCGAATGTATTTGGAATTTGATTCGAATGCACAATCAACAATATTTGAACCTCATGCAATTAAATTATCCATCGAACCGAAGCATCTCAGGTGTATCATAAGGCAGTGTACCGCATAATTTATCTACACAAAACTTTCCCCAATCATAAAATAAATTGTTTTTATCACTCCAACTACCTACCTTTGTTTCCCGAGAATTAAAATCGATGGTTATGGAGAGTTTATCAATAGATAAAAACGAGATTCAACAGACGTTAGATCGGCTGAGGTGCGAACGGAAATGGGATGAACGGAAGAATTTTCTTTTGAGATGTATCGCAGAGTATCCTGATGAATACTACTTTTTCACATTGCTTTCGGAAGCCTGCTATTCTCAGAAATTGCCAGAAGAAACATTGGCTTATGCAGAGAAAGCCATGATGCTCAAGGGGAAAGAAGATGATGTCTGGGTGAATTTTTATTATGGCATGGCGCTTTCGCTGAACGACAAATATGAAGAGGCCATCAAGCAGTTCGATATCATTTTGCGCAAACATTTGTCGACGATCGCCTACAATGAACACGGCGAAGGAATGAAATCGGCGAAAGGGCTTGCTAACGATGCTTTGTACCTGAAAGGACGCGCACTGATGGAAATGGGTGACCTCCGGCAAGCAAAGAAACTAATCAAGAAGCATCTCGCCCATCGCCAACATGGCATTTTCAGTGAGTTCTCTAAAAAAGATATCGAAAGAATTGCCAAGAGTTTAGAGTGAATGGTTATAACTGTCAGCCGTAAGTTATTTGCTTTCAACTAGACAATTACCGATGGGACGGATGATGCATAATAATATTCTTTATGAGCCTTGTATATCACAAGAAAAATCACTAACTTTACGCAACGTAATGTATAAAACAAAATATCATGAAAAAGACAAAAGTTGCCATTCTGTTCACGCTGATGCTTGCCTTGCTTCCTTCAACCGTAATCTGCGCTGAAGGAGGTGAATCATATACGCCGCAAAACAGCACATGGAAGAATCCGGCAACCGAATGGCTTTCGAAAGCTAAAGTAGGTGCATTCACACACTTCCTGCGCGATAAAAGCAATGCTGACATCATCAATCAATTTGATGTGAAAGAGCTGGTCGATCAGTTGAGCAAAGCGAAAGTGGGCTATTTCGTGTTCACCCTGGGACAGAACAGTGGGTACTACAACGCACCGAATGCAGTCTACGACAAACTTACCGGATACAAAGCCGGCGAACGCTGCTCCAAAAGAGATGTACCCATGGAACTTGCCAAAGCGCTGAAGAAAAAGGGAATACGTTTCATGCTGTATCTGCCTTGCCAAACGCCAAACCAGGATCTTCAGGCTGTCAAAAACATTGGCTTCCCGACTGAGACCGCCAACACGGACCGCAAGATGACGAAAAAAGGAACGGAAAACTGGGCGAAAGTCATTGCCTGGTGGTCGAAACATTACGGAACACTGGTTTCGGGATGGTGGTTCGACGGCGGCTACCAACATTGCCAGTTTGATTCGAAAATAGCAAAGATCTATGCCGAAGCAGCAAAGAGCGGAAACAAAAATGCCATCGTCACTTTCAATCCCGGTGTGAAACTGGAAAGGGCTACGACAGCCGAAGACTACACTGCCGGAGAAATCAACGAACCACTGAAAGAAATAATATCCGACCGGTGGATAGATGGATCACAGGCTCATGTACTGACTTATATGGGCGACACATGGGGCAAGCACAACCTGCGATTCAATGACAGCAAATGGATCAAGTGGGTTAAGGCGTTCACGAACAAAGGTGGCGCCGTATCAATAGACATGGGCGTAAACTACGATCCGGCAAAAGGACCGATAGGGCAGATAGATGATGAACAAATCAAACAGCTGCAGAATATTATCGAAGGCATTAAATAACACGTAATCATATAATTATTCCATCTATAAATTTTAAAACATGAAAACAATAAAAAGGCTGACACTCGGCTTATTGCTTCTGGCAACTTGTGTGTGCGCACTACAAGCTCAAGACGCACAAAAAATAAAACGCGAAAGCATTGAATGGCTCGACATCTGGGCACCGCAAACCAACAACACTTCACTGCCAAGAGTATTGCTGATAGGCAACTCCATCGCACGTTTGTACAGGGGAGAAGTAGAAAAACAGCTTGAAGGAAAAGCCAACGTCGTACGTCTGTCAACTTCAAAATCAATAGGCGACCCGGCATTGCTGGAAGAGATTTCGCTGATCATGCACCAGTACAAATTCGATGTCGTTCATTTCAATAACGGCATGCACGGATTCGACTATACTGAAGACGAATATGCAGCAGCATTCCCGAAGTTCTTTGAGACAATCAAAAACAACGCACCGCAAGCCAAACTGATCTGGGCGACAACAACTCCCAGACGCACCGGCGAAGGAATGAAGGACTTCGACAAAATAACAGAACGGATTAATGTGCGCAACCGGATCGCTGCGGACTATTTCAAAGACAAACCGGAAGTGAAGACGGACGACCTGTACTCGGTCATCTCGCGTAACCCGATCTATTACGAAGGCGGTGACGGCACACACCCGAACGCACTGGGTGTCAAGGCGCTGGCGAACAGAGTGGCCGACGAGATTCTGACTTCACTGAACGAAAGCAGCAATCTGACCTATTTCCCAGCCGGATATACTCCAGAAGAAGTAGGCAAGAAACTGGGATATCATTTTCTGCAATCGAAGCACTACTTTCCCGATCAGGAACGCATCGTTTATCCGGAAGTATGCACATGGCTCGGAGCGTTGCGCTTCGGAAAAGTGGCAAACGACAATGTGCTGATCCAACAGTTGCAGAAACGTTTCGAACCGTTGTTCAATGAGCGCAAGGATCTTCTTCCCGTACAAAATCATGTCGATTTCAATATGTTCGGCTCGCTGCCGCTGGAATTTTATCAGATCACTAAAGACAAGCGTTTCTATAACTTGGGGCTGACGTATGCCGATACGCAATGGGCAGTTCCCGATACGGCAAACGCCGAGGCAAAAGCTTGGGCAAAGAAAGGTTACACCTGGCAAACACGCCTTTGGATCGACGACATGTTCATGATCACAATCGTACAGGCGCAAGCCTACCGCGCTACCGGCAACTCGAAATACATCAACCGCGCAGCCAAAGAGATGGTGATGTATCTAAAGGACTTGCAGCAACCGAACGGTCTGTTCTATCATGCGCCCGACGTGCCTTATTATTGGGGAAGAGGAAACGGATGGATGGCCGCGGGAATGGCCGAACTGCTTTCGGTTCTACCGGAACATAACCCCGACCGCGCCAAGATACTCGAAGGCTACAAAACGATGATGAAAAGCCTGAAAGATTATCAGTATAACGACGGCATGTGGAACCAGTTGATCAACGAACCGACTTTCTGGCCGGAGACTTCAGGGTCGGCAATGTTCACCTACGCCATGATTCTCGGCGTCAAACATGGATGGCTGGATGCAAAGGAATATACGCCGATAGCTCGAAAAGCATGGCTCGGACTAGTAAACTACATCAACGAGAACGGCGATGTGATGTCGGTTTGCTACGGGACGAACAAGAAGAACGACAGACAGTATTACTACGACCGTCCGCAGATCACGGGCGACTTTCACGGACAGGCGCCTGTCCTCTGGTGTGCGTATGCATTGTTGAGCAAATAAGAGACAACAAAGAATTTGAGCATGAAAAGATTCGTAATGTTTTTAACAGGCTGTATGGCGTTCGCATTCATCACGCCGGCGAACGCCACGGAGAAGACCATGACCGTCACGGTCAGCAATCCTCAAAACGAAGTGCGACAGGACTATCCGGTCAGCATCGCGTTGAAACACCTCGGTTTGAACTTTAAAGTCCAATCGGCTCTGGTAGTCAAGAACGGTCAAGAAATGCCATGTCAGCTGGACGACATGAATGGCGACAACAGCAACGACGAACTGGCTTTCGTGACGGACCTGGGACCGAAGGAAAAGAGCTCCTTTCAAATTCATCTGTTCTCCGACAAGAAAGGGCTTCGTAACTATACGTCCCGTGTGTATGCAGAGATGCTCGTGATAGACGGACAGAAAAAAAATGTCCCGATACAGTCGATGAGCGTCCTCAACGATGGCAATCCCTACACGAGCCTTTATCACCACGGACCGGCATTCGAATCGGAACTGATCGCATTGCGTGTCTATTTTGACAATCGGCAAACGGTCGATGCCTACGGAAAGTTTCGCAAAGGACTGGAGCTGAAAGACACACAGTTCTATCCGACCAAAGAGCAGAAAAAGAACGGCTACGGCGACGATGTACTGTGGGTCGGGACAACTGCCGGCGTTGGAACATTGCGCGGATGGGACGGACAGTCGCCTGCAATGATCACGCCTGTTGCCAAACGCACGGAAAGCATTCGCGCCTACGGACCGGTCAGAACGGTTGTCGAAGTAAAGGACGAAGGATGGAACAGCAATGGGAGCCTGCTGAACATGACGACGCAATACATTCTTTACGCCGGACATCGCGACTGTGAAGTGAACGTCAGTTTCAGTGAGCCTCTCGGCAAAGAACTGTTCTGCGTCGGCGTAACGAACGTGAAACATTCCGAAGAAATGAGCGATCATCAAGGACTTCTCGGTTGCTGGGGCACAGACTGGCCTGTCGATGTTAAGGATTCTGCGGGATACAAACAAGAAACGGTCGGATTGGCTGTATGCATCCCGAAAACATTCGTCCGCTCGGAACCTGCTCCCACAAAAGACAACTATCTGTACGTCATTGGCAAAAGCACCAACAACAAAGATATCCATTATCATCTTGCCTTCTGTTCAGCCAATGAATCTTTTGGCTTCAAAAACAAAGACGAATGGTTCGGCTATCTGAAAAACTGGCGCGAAAGTCTGAATCATCCCTGCGTAATAGCTATCAGATAAGAATAGGATAAAAAGACCATGCGTGCTTTTTGATAAGAGCATGCATGGTCTTTTGGAAAAGGATACGGCCTATTAAGAAAAAGGATAACAAATATTTCTCAAATTTTTTCAGCTAAAGCCTGTGCCAGAGAAATGCCGTTGGTCTTTGCGATCTCACCTTCATCATTGACATTCGGAATCAGCACTTCGCCAACCATTTTCCATCCTAACAAAGCAACGCTCCGCTCCAATATTTTTCTTCTTTTCCATGATAATTTAATGATTAAATGCATTCGTTTTCTACAAAATTACAACATTCAGAATGCTCTATCTAAGATTAAAACAGTATTTTTACGGAGCAAAAAACAATTAATTATAAAAAAGACTTCATATGAAACTAAAAACATGTATCGTTTTGCTGTTGATCCCCTTTGTTGCCGTGCAAGCGCAAACAACAAAAGAAGAGGTGATGGCAAACATCCTCTATGCAGGGGGACCCTACTACAGTTATCCGACGCCAACAAAAAAACTCACGCCAGCGCCAGCAGGTTATAAACCATTTTATATCAGCCACTATGGAAGACATGGATCAAGATATATGGTAAACAACCGGCCTTTCGACTATGTACTGGAAAAAATGAATCTGGCAGACAAACAAAATGCACTCACACCGTATGGCAAAGAAACACTGAAAAAGGTGAAGGTGGCTTTTCAAGACGCGTATGATCGCGGCGGTGACTTGTCGAAACTGGGAGGCCGTCAGCATCAGGGCATTGCAAAACGGATGTATCAGAACTTCCCGGAAGTGCTTGCACAACCGATAAAAGTCGATGCACATGCGTCGTACGTCATGCGCTGCGCACTCAGTATGTCGAACTTCTGCCAACAGCTCCGAGGTTTGAATCCCAAACTGCAGATCTCTATGGATTCGAGTAAGCGCGACATGTGGTACATCGCCAACAACGACGACAGTATTCCAAGAGTTGAATCGGATACAATCATGCGAAACAAGCTGAATGCATTCAGAGAAAAGATGTTCAAGCCTGAACGACTGATGAATGCCCTGTTCTCCGACAAGTCGTTCGTCGAAAAAGAAATCAAGCCGGCACAAATGATGGGCGATCTTTTCAATATTGCAGAAGATATGCAATGCCAACCGGAATTGAACCTGTCATTCGACGACCTGTTTACCAAAGATGAACTGTTTGATATCTGGCAGAACGATAACGCAAGTTGGTGCTACGGAAACGGATTCTTCAAATCGTCAACACCAAGATACAAAGCTCACTACAATTTACTACGCAACATTCTGGATACGGCAGACAAAGCAATCAAAGATGGCAAACCCGCAGTAACGCTGCGCTTCGGTCATGACAGTGTCGTTTCGCCACTTGCCTACATCCTGCATCTGAAAGGTTGCGACAATGTGCCTGAAGATTTGGACAATCTCTACAAATACTGGGCGAACTTCAAAATCATTCCGATGGCCGGAAACATACAGCTTATTTTCTATCGCAAGGCGAACAGCAATGATATTCTGGTGAAGTTCCTGCAGAACGAACAGGAGACATCAATTCCAGTAAAGACAAACATCGCTCCATACTATCATTGGACGGATGTTGAAGCCTTTTACAGAGCCGAATTAGAAAAATAGTGTAATCGCGCACACATTTGTATTGCAACTATAAAAAATAAGCTTATCTTTGTGCATCATTTGAAAAAAGAAGTATCATGAACACATTGCAACAAGTAGGCGAAAAGATGACAAAGTATAGATGGACTATCTGTGCCATGTTGTTTTTCGCGACAACAGTCAATTATCTAGACCGTCAGGTTCTATCATTAACGTGGGACGAATTTATCAAACCGGAATTTCACTGGGATGAATCACACTATGGGACTATCACGTCGGTCTTTTCATTTGTATATGCATTGTGTATGCTTTTTGCAGGGCGTTTCATTGATTGGATGGGCACAAAGAAAGGCTATTTGTGGTCGATCGGAGTCTGGTCAGTCGGCGCTTGTCTGCATGCCTTCTGCGGTGTTGCAACCGAACATTACGTAGGGCTGCACAGTGCTGCAGAACTCATGTCGGCAACAGGCGATGTAGTTGTCACTCTGGCAACAGTCAGCACTTACTTCTTCCTCGCTGCCAGATGCGTTCTAGCGCTTGGTGAAGCAGGCAACTTCCCGGCAGCCATCAAAGTTACAGCCGAATATTTTCCAAAGAAAGACCGTGCTTTCGCAACTTCAATATTCAATGCCGGCGCATCTATCGGCGCGCTGATCGCTCCGCTGACTATTCCGCTGCTGGCAAAATCGCTGGGATGGGAAATGGCTTTCATCACCATCGGTGCTTTAGGTTTTATCTGGATGGCACTGTGGGTGTTCTTATATACGAAACCAAGTAAGAGCAAACATGTCAACAAAGCCGAATTGGATTATATCGAGCAAGACAAGCATGAGGCAGAAGCAGCGCAACAAGATCGCGATGATCAGAAGATCGGATTCTGGCAATGCTTCACTTTCAAGCAGACGTGGGCATTCATCGTCGGAAAGTTTATGACCGACGGCGTTTGGTGGTTCTTCCTTTTCTGGACGCCTTCGTATTTGAATACACAGTTCGGCATCAAAACAACCGACTCGTTGGGAATGGCACTGATATTCACCTTGTACGCCATCACGATGCTGTCTATTTATGGCGGCAAACTGCCTACAGTATTTATTAATCATAGCGGAATGAATCCTTATGCCGCACGCATGAAGGCAATGCTCATCTTTGCATTCTTCCCGCTCTGTGTTCTGCTGGCTCAACCGCTGGGAACGATTTCGCCCTGGTTCCCGGTTATCATGATCGGTATCGGTTGTGCAGCACACCAGTCATGGTCGGCGAATATTTTCTCGACTGTCGGCGACATGTTTCCTAAATGTGCCATCGCAAGTATCACCGGTATCGGCGGCATGGCAGGCGGCATCGGTTCGATGATCATGCAAAAAGCAGCGGGTAATCTGTTTGTCTATGCTGATCATACACAAATGACATTTATGGGATTCGTTGGCAAACCGGCAGGTTATTTCGTTATATTCTGCATCTGCGCTTTCGCATACTTGTTCGGATGGGTCATCATGAAAATTCTTGTTCCGCGTTACAAAGTAATCGTTCTTGACTAATAAAAATAAAGAAGAAGAATGTGTCAGAACAGGCACATTCTTTTTTTGTGCAAAGCCCCGACTTTCTAAAGGTAGAGCTTTGCGGTCTCACAAAATTTATGTATCTTTGTTCTGAGCGAAAATAAGCTGCGTTTCGGCATAAAAAACAAACACGTTTGTTTTATTCTGATCTCGGTTTGCACTATCTTTGTCTCAAATCAATTAATATCATTAATAGAAAAACAAGTTATGAGAAAATTATCCATTATGCTGATCCTTGCATGTATGTGTGCATGGACGTTCGCACAGCAAGCGCTGTTTGGCGGACAAAGCATTGAATCACCTGAGATTCATGCGGACAACACAGTGACATTCCGCTTCTCGGCACCGAAAGCTATCAAAGTACAGATTACAGGCGATTTTCTGCCTTCACAGAAAATGAAAACGCAATTCGGAGAAGTGGATGTTCCGGGCGTGACAGACCTGACTGAAGGCAAAGATGGCGTTTGGGAATACACAACACCCACTCCGCTCCCTTCTGAACTGTACGGATATTCGTTTATTGTAGACGGAATCAAAATGACGGATCCAAACAATGTTTATCAGAACCGCGACGTTGCAACGATCACGAATATCTTCATTATCGGCGGCGGACAAGCAGATCTTTACAAAGTCAATAAAATAGCTCATGGAACGGTTGCGAAAGTATGGTACGACAGTCCGACACTTGGCATCACACGTCGACTGACTGTTTATACTCCTGCCGGATATGAAACGAGCGGGAAACGCTATCCGGTGCTTTACTTGCTTCATGGCGCCGGTGGCGACGAAGAAGCTTGGGCTACATTAGGACGCGCCACACAGATTCTCGACAACTTGATTGCACAAGGCAAAGCAAAACCGATGCTTGTCGTCATGCCTAACGGCTATGCCGGGATGGAAGCTGCTCCGGGCGAATCGGAAGCAGGGATGTTCAAACCATCAATGCGCATGGGAACATCAATGGAAGGCGCTTATGAATCATCATTCCCAGACATCGTGAAGTTCATTGAAAACAGATACCGCGTGGAAAAAGCAAAAAGCGGACGTGCAATTGCGGGGCTTTCGATGGGAGGATTCCACTCGATGCATATCTCAAAATATTATCCGGACATGTTTGATTATGTAGGACTCTTCTCTGCTGCCATCATGCCTAATAAGGATGCAAAATCACCTGTATATCAGAACCTCGAACAGAAACTGAAAGCGCAGTTCGACAAAAAGCCGAAGCTCTACTGGATTGGAATCGGCAAGACCGATTTCCTGTATCAGGCAAACAAGGACTATCGCAAGTTATTGGACGAGAAAGGCTACAAATATACTTATCGTGAAAGCGACGGAGGACATATCTGGAGAAACTGGCGCATATATCTGTCAGAATTTACACCACTGCTGTTCAAATAAAATGCAAATCGTATTTCACAAGCGAATACAAAACAGCGATTGATAAAATACAACAGGCATGGACGACAATCTGAATATGTTCCATGCCTGTTGTTTAACAAATCAAATTAAAGGAAACTGGCTACTTTATCAAAAACACTTTTAAAACACGCTTCAATCACTTCCGGATCAGCTTTCGAATAGAGCGGGAACGGCCATTGATGCGAATACGGGAATGGAAAATCTTTTTCTTCCAGAATAATATCCGAACTCTTTCCTAAAGCGTCCTTAATGCCAAATGTTGGCATCACCACATCGTTCTTCAATGAAATAATACGAATCCTGTCCGCAGCATTGCTGAAGAAAGCTTCGCGCTCCTCTTTCATCACTTCAGGACAAATCATTGCCTTGAAAGCCTGCTCCAAATAATCATTCTCGAATGACGGCGGCAACGGTCTGCGTTCAATAAAATCATGATGATAATATTGTAGAAGCTTGTTAAAAGCCACATTGTCCATGATGTCACGCGAAGTGCCGTTCATCTCGCAGAAAATCGAACCGCCACAGAACATGAACAGCCGCGTGCTGCTAAACAACTGCTCCGGATCGGCGATAAAAAGTATCTGCGACAACATCGCACCGATGGAATAGGCGAAGAAACTGATGGAAGTGTCTTCAACGAACAACGGATGAATGCCACTTTTGATAGTACGTACCAATTGCAAAATATTAAAGATGAACTGTCGTCCGGAAGCATAAAAACGCAGCGGGTCAATCGTCATACGACTGCTCAAAGCCACATTGGCAAAAGTGGCATTGCTCAGTTGCGCTTCTTCCGATTTGCGAACGTTGACCCATTTGATTGTTTCGCGCGGATTACACCATTTCGCGGGCGTACGATTCATGTGAAATGAAATAGGGAAAAGAATAACCGCTTTGCCGGTTTGCCTGACCAGATATTCAGCCCAGACCAGATACTTTTCCCAATTGCGTTCATTCAAACCATGCAACAAAATAATGGCTTCATGACACTTCTCGCACCCGGACGGAGCAAAAATGACATATGGAAATGATTTGTTTTCTTGAATCATATTATCCTTTTCGCCACAAAATTCGGTTACGGCAAGATCTTGTTGGAAAGAATCAATTTCAGACAAGCTCAACATTTCCGTAAAATGAAACGGAAGCATTTCTACAGGTGAATCATGTAAAAGCACCTTTTTCTCAAAAGAAAAGAGCTTGCTCAATTGTTTTGTACGAACTGAAATATTCATTGTGTCATTCATTTTTCCACAAAAAAACAACACATTCATGAAGCCTCAAAATAAAAGGTTCATACACCCTCTATTGGGGGCATAAAGTCGTATTTAGGGGTGAAATTTTCAAATAAGGGGTGAATGTAAAAAGAAATATTGTAAATTTGTTTCCGAAAAAAAATGTATTTATGAGTTCCAAAGATTACAAAAAGATACCTTCTTACATCTACGAAAAACAGAATATCGTTAGCCTTATTCTACTGACGGCTCTGTTTGCTTTGGTGTTCATCAACATCTACAAACCGTTCAGTTCGTCGTCATGGTACAATGTATCCGAATTCAAATTTTTTGTCTTTTCGAGTCTGATCATTCTGACCGGAGTGCTGGTGGTTGTCATCAGTCGTATCGTCATGTATTACTGGGGACGCAAATACGGAATCACTTACGCCGGCTATGCATTGTGGATTTTTTTGGAAATTTTTTTCATGGCGCTTTTTTATACTATCTATACGATCTATCTCAATCCGGAACGCGAATATATGGCTGCATTCAAGGAATCAGCCATCAACACCAGTCTGGTGCTTCTTCTACCTTACTCGGCGCTGCATCTGTATTTCTCGTACAAAGAAAAAGAACGGCAATTGTCACTGCTTGCCGAAGAAAAGGAAGAAGCGGCCAGCAAACAGGATGTGTTCTCCTTTTATGATGAGAAGAAAGAACTGCGCCTTTCCATCAAAGGGACGAATCTGCTCTATCTGGAATCGGCAGACAACTATGTCTGCATCTGGTATCTTAATAAAGGAGCGCTAACAAAGTTCATGCTTCGCAACACGCTGAAAACAATTGAAGAAACGCTGGAGTACACCAATGTGCTACGTTGTCACCGTTCGTATATGGTGAATTTTGACCAGGTGAAAATGATTCGCAGAGAGAAAGATGGTGCTTACATTGATTTCGGTATCGAAGGCGTGTCGGATATTCCAATCTCGAAAACCTACAGCGAAAAAGTGACCCGCTGGTTTATTAATCATTAATAAAAAAGCCCACCCCGCTCCGATTAACAATTGGCAATCTTGCAGGATGGGCCTTCGCTCTATAAATAATTAGCAAACTTATTTCTTCAAAAATACTTCCAGAACCGGAATCTCTACATTAGGTTTCTCGACCGGAAGAGAGAGGATGCATGAACCGTCGTCATTCTTCTTCATCTTTATTTCGGAAGCATCATGCAGGAACTGCACATACTCAATCTTGTCGCCAAACGAAACGCTCATGCTGCCCATCGGATAATCGAGCAAATGAATGTAAAGGCGATTGGTTTTCGGATTATAAGTAAGCAACGTATTGGCAGGGGCTTTGAAATCGGCAGGTGCTTCAGTGCAATTATAAACCGAACGGTTGTTGAACTTCATCCAGTCACCCATCGCTTTTAAACGATCCTGTGCGCGCTGATCGAACACGCCACGCGCCGTCGGACCAACATTGAGCAACAGATTTCCACCCTTGCTGACTGATTCAACCAGCAACTCAATCAACTGAGCCGGACTTTTCCATGTATGTTCGTCACGGTAATAGCCCCACGAACCGGAAAAAGTCTGACAGGTTTCCCAAGGCACGCGTTTGCCTTTATATTCCGGCCATTTGTCGGCCTTATATTGTTCAGGGGTTGTGAAATCCCAACCACCTTCGACATCCTTCAAATCCAAGCGGTCGTCGACGATAATACCCGGTTGCAGTGTGCGGGCTAACTTAAGCAGTTCTTCCGAATCCCAATCATCGTGTCCCTTGCCATTCTTGCCCGGATAAGAGAAGTCGAACCAGATGATACTGATCTTGCCATAGTTGGTAAGCAGTTCGGTAACCTGATCCTTCATATACTGACGGTATTTAGCCATGTCCTTGCCTTTGTTCAACTTGGCATAATCGGCCTCAGTCGCATTATCGCCCAAACGCTGCGGATGACAACGATCGATTGTGAAATCAGGATGATGCCAGTCCAACAATGAATAATAAAATCCAACCTTTAAGCCTTCGGCACGGAAAGCTTCAACATATTCTTTCAGCAAATCTTTCTTTATAGGTGTATTAGTAGCTTTGTAATCAGTGTATTTAGAATCCCAAAGACAGAATCCTTCGTGATGTTTAGAAGTGATAACAACATACTTCATACCTGCTTCCTTGGCCATCTTCGCCCAAGCCTTAGGATCGAACATGTCGGGATTGAAATGATCAAAATACTTCTGATAATCCTCGGTCGTGATGCGCTCCTGATTTTTTACCCACTCATGGCGAGCAGGAAGCGCATATAAACCCCAGTGAATAAACATGCCGAAGCGCGCATCGGTCCACCATTGCAAACGTTCGGCTTTCTGTGCCTCCGTCTCTTTCGGAAGCTGTGCTTGCATAGAGCCTGCAAACATCGTCACAGCCATCGCTGTCAACAAAATTGATTTCAATGTTTTCATGAAACAGATTGTTTAAAATTTGTATTCACAAATGTAAGCATTATTGGCGTTTTCGACAATAAAAGGAAAAGTTTATTTTCATTGTTTAATAGAAATGATAGCCAACGCCCAGCATCAAGTTCTTTGGATCATGACATTTGCTCAATTGATAACCAGCATGAAGGAATATGTGGCGCGTTACATGTGCTTTCAAAGCCAGTATCTGATAAAATCCGCCCCAGTCACTTCCTTTATAGAACATGTTATGACCTACGCCCACATTGATGGAGAAAATAGGCATAGTCAATTCGCCGCGCAACGATAATCCAACGCCTACACGCTCACGAAACGGAGGACGATAAAAACGGTAATTTCCATCCTTGTCCTGACCGGCTTCATATTTCTCGATATTGGCGCTCTCATCATATTGTCCGTCAAGCGAAATACCCGCTCCGAAATACTTGTTGAAGTTGTACATCGGATTGAAGTTGAAGCCGAAAATGCCGAAATTGCCAGGAATGATGACAGACTCATTAGAAAGCACCTTGGAACGCGTAGCACCGAAGATCACAACATCATAACTCAGATACGGCGCCGTCGTGAGTTTCAGATCGCGATTGACAAGCGCCTCATCATAAGAAGCATCGAATACGCGCATCACGCCAAGCTTCGCCCCGACAATATTGACGCCTGCATTGGGGCAATGCGTGTTGCCGTTAGAATAGTGAGTCGCTGTCACGCCTGTAATCAAGCGCCATTGGCGATTCATTTGCCAGTTCAAGAGCAGTCCCAGACTGAGATAGGCGTTTATCTTCGATCCGACCATCGTATTGTTCCAATTATTGTCTGCATCATAAGGTTTCCATCCAAAAGACGCACCGAAATTCCATTCATAATCGAGAGAGAGATGAGTGGCGATCTGCTTTATGCGGGATCCTTGGAATACATAAAGGGCGACGGGATTGCCCAACTCTTTAGTATTGAAGAACGTGTTGTAAGTTACGCCGATACCCTGATATGTGTGTGGATAAAGCTTTCCAAAATAGGAATCGGGAGCGAACTGGAATGCATATTTCAGATGAAATGACAAATCCTTGTCTATTTTTTTGTCTTTGAGATTCACTCCTTTGAAAAAATCGTGCGTCTGGAAGACATAACCTGGTGCGAAATCAAACTCTACTTGATGAATCAAAGGCTTACATGAAATGCTGTCGTGAACTTGTCCAAAAGATACGTTGCCGACGGACAGCAGCAACAACGTAGTTAATATAATTGCTTTCTTCATCTTATAAACGCTCTAAAATAACATAATAATTCTTGCCCGTGGGCATCTGGCTGTGGAATTTGCCACGAATGTTTTTCAAAACGCCCGTCTTGCGATTACGGATGCAGAATGTATATTCAGCATCGAAGGATTCGAATTCCAGAACTCGCGTAACACGTGTTGCGCCAGGCTGAAGCACGATGCTTTTGCTTACATCAGTGAAGGGCAACGCCATATTTTGAATGGAGTCGTTAAAGCTTGCCTTCTTTCCGCTGAGTTGAAGCGTGCCGTCTTTACTCTCTGAAACATAAGAAGGAATATCTACTTGGAAAGCACTGCTCAAAAAAGTAAAGGCTTTTGGGTTTGCGCTCGAAAAAGTAATTTTCTGACTTTGGTCGTGAAAGAAAGAGACGACAGACGTGATAGGCGAATCGGATTTATTATCGAAAACAATGGAAGACACCTGCTTCAGCGATATTGCATAACTTCCGGGCAGAAAAGTATACGTGATATGATCGAAATCATAACCGGCAGAAGGCGACTGAGTAACGTGGATGAGTATCGTCTTGAAGTTGTCGCCCATGGTAATATTGAACTTGAAATCCTCCTTCGACAGATTTTCATCTACCCGAATACTCAGATGTCTGTCATCGATTCGCTTTACTGTGAATCCTTTAACCACACCATTATACGAGATGCTGTCATTTTCATTCAGGTAAGAACGAGTCGACAAGACTTCTTTTTCGAAATTTACTGTATAGATATCCCAAACGGGAGTGGACATTTCAACAATTATAGAATCGCCCTCGCCACTCATCTGAATATCCGTGTCGGAAACCTTCAACTCGTCCACAAAAACGTCATTATTACAACTGGAAAGTACAATCAACATGCTGATAATAAATTCTAATGACAATGTTTGATAATTCATATCTCTGATTTGTGTCATAGCATATACATAAAAGCCGCAAAGTTGCGGCACTCTCAATAATTTCCTCAAAAGTACACAAAATAGCAATGAGGTGATTACTCTGCGCTGCTTTTTCTTGACAGGAGAATACGCCTTGTAAACTATTCACCACTCGAACAAACGACTCAGGCTGTTGATAATTGAAGCCTTCCTGCGTTATATAGAAATACAGAATTTGAAAAGAATTTACTTCTCGGCCTTCATGCGCGAAGTGACGCAGTCGTAGACGTACAGCAACAGTGCGGCTCCGACTCCAATCGCAAGAACGACCATCCAGATGCGTGACGGATTGTATTGTTGCCAAAGCATTTGTGTAAGCGCGTCGGGCGTCATGTTTAATTGCTTGGCAACCTCTTCAAAATAGGCATTATTGGACAGTCCGTCGGCAATTTGCAAACCTTTGCTGTCTGCAAGCTCGCGAACCATCGTCACTTTGTCGGACAAGTGCTGATAAACGGAGCCCGAGATGATTCCTGCCAGCACATTCCCAAGGAACATCGGGATGAAAGAATAGCCCATATAAAGCGCCTTCTTGTCGGTTGGTGCAATACTGCCGATATATTCGGTAATCTTCGGTGAACCTGCCATCTCGCCAAATGAAAAGAAGAACAGCGCAGCGATCGTATAAAGTACGTTATTGAACGCCAAAGTCAGCGACATACCGATGGCGCAGACCAAGAATCCGGACATCATCGAACGCAACGGCTTTAAACGCATCACAATGCTCGACACCAGTACTTGGAAGAGTATGATGAACATCGAATCCATATTCGTGATGAATTCCGGATCCATCACGCCTGGTGCAAGACTATAGTTCTCGCTGATAAACGGCACGTGCTGATGGAAGAAATTGTAGAGCACGCTCGTATCCACCCATTGCGAAATAAAGACGGGAAGCGTAAAAAACAACTGGTTGTACATCGTCCAGAATCCTGCTATAATCAACAGGAAGAGCAGAAACTTGACATCTTTCAGTATGCTTCCCATATTTCGGAAGATTGCCGCGAAAGTATGCATCAGACTTTCGGCATCCGAACGCTCTTCTCTGCCCGGCTCTTTATAAAAGAGCAGCAAAATGAAGTTCATTGCGATAAATCCTGCCGATACATAGAATATGAGATGTGAGGAACTTTTGAAAAGCAGCGTCACCAGCGGTCCCATAAAAGCGCCAATATTCACCATCATATAATAGATGCCAAAACCAATGGACGAATTGCTCGGATTGGTCACTTTAGAAACCGTAGCCGAAACGATTGGTTTGAACAGCGCAGCGCCGATGGCCAAATAAAGATACATCAGGAAAACGCCTGTAAAAGTAGAGAACATTGGAAGAAGAATGAAAGCAGAAATATAGACGAGGAAGGCAAGGAAAAGGACTTTTCTATACCCGTAGCGGTCGGCGATGGCTCCGGTCAGAACCGGAAGGAAATACAGAATACCTGTACCGACACCCATCAGAATTCCTTTCTGTGCTTGGGAGAATTCAAGCCCGCCGGCATCGGACGATCCTGTCAAGTAGTTTGCAAACAACATAAAAAAGCCATACCAGGCCCAACGCTCAAACAATTCTATTCCATTGGCGACCCAAAAAGTCCGGGGAAAGTCTTTCAACATGCTCATATCCTCAATTGTTTCTCTTATTTGACGTAAAAGTACATTTATTTCTATCACTTTGTTATTCTTGAATAGAAATAAATGTACTTTTTACTGTTCTTTCCCCAAAAATAAATATCTTTTGAAGAGAAAACTTATTTGAATACCTGTTTCATCGGACGACCAATCCAAACCTGCGGTTGCTTCAAACCGAAAATATAAGCAATCGTTGAAGCACAGTCGAACTGCATCATGCTTTCGGTAAACTCGTAGCCTTTCTTGACATTCTTGCCACAGATGATAAATGGTGTTTCCATCTCCAGCATCGTCTTTCCGCCATGACCTTTGTTAACACCTCCGTGGTCGGCTGTAACGATGAAAATAGTCTCGTCATAAATGCCGGCATCTTTTACAGCCTGAATGATTTGTCCGATGTATCCGTCGAGTTCAGCCATCTTGTCGTAATAAGCAGGCGTATCGTGACCAATCTTATGACCGACATGGTCAGGTTCGTCGTAAACAATGTTCACCAACGTTGGTTTGGCTTTCTTAATATATTCTACAGCAACGCGAGCCGTCTCTTTCGGGTTGTCCAAAGAGTTTTCGATGTGTTTATCGAAGTTCAATGCCAAAGTATCAACCACATAACGTATGCCGTCCCACTCGCAAATGCAACCGATCTCAGCTTTTGGATAGGCGCGATGCAGAAGACCGAAAACAGTTGGGAAAATACCGTCCTCATCGGTAACGCGCGACGGAAGTTCTGGCACTTTCGAGCCCCACTCGGTGTATCCGTGAAGTTCCGGACCAGCTCCCATGTACATCGAACCCCAGTTTACTGCACTCGATGAAGGAAGTACCGAACGTTTCTTCAGCGTATACGAACCTTCAGCCATCAACTTCTTCACATTAGGCATGTTCGCCTTCTTTACGCTATAAGCTCCCCAGCCATCCAATCCGATTAATACTACATGTTTGGCTTTCCAGCCGCCGGCATACATGCCGTTTGAGCAAAGCATCAATAACGCCAATACCCAAATCAATTTACCTGTTTTCATTTATGTTTTTCATTAAATATGTCTTCAAAATATCATGTATTCTATTGATATACAAACAATCTCAACAAAAGTACTCATTTTCCTCTAAAAATCAAAGATATCCATAAAAAACAGAGTCGATTCTCATGAACCGACTCCGCAAAATTCTTTGTTATTTTCTGTTTTTACATTGATTGTTCTGTACTTTCGCTATTGCCACCACTCTTCACATCATCGTTGGAAATACCGCGACGAACCTTCTTGATAGAGCCCTTCATCGTTCCGAATCGATATGAGATGCTGAAACGGAAATCACGTGAGTTGCGCCATGTCGTAGATGTGTTCGAGAAACCTGTGCCGGTTGTTGTATTTGTCATCTTCATTGTCTTCCAGAACGGGTTTTGTGCACCAACAGAAACGGTCAACTTCTTTTTGAAAAAGTCCTTGTTCAAATTCAATCCTGCGAAATGGAAGGTCGAACGCTTGCTTTGCAATTGAATCCACGGACTAAAGTAACCGCCTTGTACATCGATACGGAAATCTTTCGGCAGATTGAACTGCAAACCGGCAAAAACACGTCCGCTGAAACCGTCGTTGCTCATGTTCATAGAGGCACTCTTGATATTGGTATAATCAATGCCACCATTCAGATAGATGCGAAAGAGAGTAATCGGATTCCAGTTGCCATAAAGGAACAATCCGACCTGATTCTTCTTACCGATATTGCCATACGTATTCCAGATAGCGCCATTGTATTTGGAACGAGCATCGGTAGAGGCGAAATTGGCAACTTCGCTGTATTGCTCGATGGAATTGTTGAGGAATGTATAGGTAAGACTAGCATTAATACTGAATTTCTGAGCGAACTTGCTGAAATTGAAATTGACATTGTTGCTCTTTTCAGAATTCAGATTAGGATTACCTTGAGAAACATTCTGTGGGTTCGTGTCGTCGATATACGGATTCAGGAACCAAATGCCCGGACGCTGTATACGCATATTATAACCCAAACGCAGCTGTGATGACATATCCAACTGATAAGTCAACGTTGCATTTGGTACAATATCAAAATAGTTTGTACTGAAATTCATCGCTTCCTTTCTGGCAAACTTTGCATTCAAGCTTGTACCTTCTGCGCGGACACCGGCTTTGATACCAAATTTATTAAGCTTGATCAAATAGCCCAAATATGCAGAATAAATATGTTGTGTATGACGGAAATCGCTGTTGTCGCGCGAATGATCTTCCCAGACTTTTGTCGAATCGTTATAAATCTGTTCCAACGTGTTACTCTTGCTCTGGCGATAAATGTATTTTACACCTGTTTCGAAGGTCTGATTCTTCAGTGTCGGCGTGGTATAATCAATCTGAGCAGTATGTTCATTTGTGGAGGCATTGTTCACATTCCATTTCGGATAAGTGCTGGCCAGATAATAGTTGTTTACATCTGTGAGTTCAGTATGTCCGTCGCTGTTATTAGGCATATGACTGAAACGGTACGACAAAGTCAGCATCTCATCCTTCTTATGCGTTGAATGTTGATAATCCACATTGATATCGGTTGAACCAAAAGTGCTCTTCGCATTACTGTAACGCTTGTAGCTATAGAACGGAGTTGTAGATATTGCGTTGCCATTCATTGTATTCAATGCTGCCTGCAATTCAGAGATGCTCCTCATGTCGCCACCAAAAAGATTTGCGCCGACCGACACCAGATTCAGCGTATCGAATTCATAACTTGCTTCAAGATTGCCAAAATTGAACGGACCCTTGTTCTTACTTCGTCCTGTCTCCCCCAAAATAGATTTTGATTTCGTGAGTACATCGTTATCGGTAATGCGCTCCGAATAAGAATCATTCCATGGAGAGTTCTCACGATTGTAGCCATAGTTTGCAGTCAAACCCAACTTCCCGGCTTTGAGAGAGATATAGCCACCAGCACCTAATCGACCCAAAGTACTGACATTGGCACGAACGCTTCCCGTATAACCTTGTATGGCATTCTTCGCCGTCACAATATTAATAATACCACCAACACCTTCGGCATCATATTTGGATCCCGGATCGGTGATTACTTCAATATTCTTGATTGAACTGGCAGGCATACTCTTCAAAACCTGTGAAGCATTACTGCCGCTCAACAGATTAGAAGGTTTGCCATTCATATATATCTTATAGTTCGACGAACCTTTCAGCTGAATGTTATCATCGCCATCAACCGTGAGCATCGGTACCTTGCGAAACATGTCAAGCGCATTACTCGTTACTGCTTCCGGATCATCTTCCAAACTATAAGTCAGTTTGTCGACCTCAACCTTCACCAATGGCTTCTGAGCTGTAACAGTCACTTCGTTCAGATGCTGCGTATCGTCATTCATCAGCAGTTTGCCTAAATCGAGCACTTTGTTGTTTCCAGAAAGAGTAAATCGCTTCACTGCAGGAAGCTTGCCTATCGATTCCATCTTCATGATATACTTGCCGGCAGCCATCGACGCCGTAAACTTTCCATCCTCATCGCAAGCCAATAGCTTAATAACTTTAGCCGGTGCAGATGCGGCTGAAATTCTTAACGTTACATAAGGAACAGATTCATTGGATAAAGAATCGATTACCTGCCCTTTAATGGTAAATCCGGAACTGCTGTTTTGTGCTTGGGCGCACACAGATAACAATAACAATAAAATGAAACAAAACTCTCTTTTCATGGAAAACTGCTATTAATTGAATTATTATGCAAAGATGATGATAATCCTTATTCATTCTCTTTTCTGTGCATGAAAAAGAAAAGACATGGATGCAAAACGAAAATCCATAACCCCAGGAACTCTCCTCACCTATTAACCGAGACAAAAATAGTTCTTATTACGAAAACAACGTATTCCTTTGCGACTAAAGAATTATAAAAAATGTATTTTGGTGTATCATTCATAAGGTTTTGGCTATATTTGTAACAATATTAAATGTAATTCCTATGAAGAAGTTATTATTTATTGCATGTTCACTATTCCTCGTAATGAGTATGAACGCACAAAAACAAATTAAACTGAATGCTCCTAATAAGAGCCGTGGTACAGCAGTCATGAAAGCTTTGTCCGAACGTCATTCTGTTCGTGAGTTCTCGACCAAAGAACTAAGTCTTCAAGACCTATCTGATTTGTTATGGGCCGCTAATGGAATCAATCGTAGCGATGGCAAGCGCACAGCACCTTCTGCTATGAACAAACAAGATGTTGACATCTATGTCATCATGAAAAGCGGTGCTTATCTGTACGACGCAAAGACTCAGACATTGAAGCCTGTAGTTGCCAAAGATCTCCGTGGAGATGTTGGAGGTCGTCAAGACTTTGTAAAAGTCGCGCCTGTCAGTTTGGTTTTAGTATCTGACATTTCTCGTTTCGGTTCAATGGCCGGCAAAGAAATGAATACAGTTATAGGCGCAGTTGATGTCGGTACCGTTTGTCAAAATATCAACATTTTCTGTGCCGCAACCGGTCTCGTCACCGTTCCCCGTGCCAGCATGGAAAAAGATGCTCTAAAGAAAGCATTAAAACTGACCGACAACCAGATTCTCATCATGAACAATCCGGTCGGATATCCTAAGAAATAAAAATAGCAATAATATTTAAAAGATAAAGGGAGGTGTTCTTCCTTTATCTTTTATCATCTAACTAATAAAAGGATACAATAGGTTTCAACACAAAGAGAGTGTGTGTATTATCAAATAGATGGAGGAAAAGAACTACATAGAGCTATTCAATCATATTTATTCTGACTATCGGAACAGATACATACGATTTGCGTCTTCATACATATATAATAAAGAAGATGCCGAGGACATAGTTGCTGAAAGCCTCCTCTATTATTGGGAAAACAGAGAGAAACTAAAAGAAGTAAAAAATGTACCATTATATATTTTAGTAATCATAAAAAACAAATGTTTGGATTATCTGCAAAGACAACGTACGTGGAATAATATTGCTGAAAATATGCTTTCAAACAAAGAATGGGAATTACAAACTCGAATTTCGAGTTTGGAAGAATGTGATCCAGAAGCATTGTTCAGCGAAGAAATTCAAAATCTAATAAAAAAAACCTTAGATCAACTACCTTCGAAGACCAGTCGAATATTCATTATGAATCGCTATGAAGGGAAAAGCTATCAAACTATTGCTCAAGAGATGGGATTATCAGTCAAAAGTGTGGAATATCACATAAGTAATGCCCTTGAAGCTCTTCGTAAAAACTTAAAAGATTATTTGCCTTGTCTTCTTTTTGTATTTGACTTCTTTTATTCATGATGTCCAGTATTTCAAATTACAATTCTAAACCTCAATTATGAGAATATTCAAAAATTCTTACTTTTTTATTTAGGGTAAAATCCTATTCATTCGCCCTTATATTAGAAACAAGCAAAAAATGGACAAGAAATTACTATACAAAATGTTTGAAGGTCGTGCTACCGACCAAGATATAACCCAAATAAGAAAATGGGTGAACGAAAACAAACATAATCGGGTTATCCTTTCCAATGAACGGAAACTTTTTGACGTAATACAATTCAACGAATCAAAAGAGAAGGCTGTATCACATACAAAGAAGATTTCTTTCAGAGCCATCGCAGCTAGTGTTGCTGCCGCAATCATCACTATATTCATCCTTTATGGTGTATCCTATCTAGTAGATGAAAATGCAACTACATTCGTTGCTTACAATACAGTCACTGTTCCAGCAGGTCAAAGAGTCGAACTACAATTAGCCGATGGAACTCATGTATGGTTAAATGCCTTATCCAAGATATCTTATCCTGTATCTTTCAATGGAAAGAAGCGAGAAGTTTTTTTGAAAGGAGAAGCGCTTTTTGATGTGGCAAAAGAAAAAAATAAAAAATTCATCGTGCATGCAGGACATTGTGATGTTGAAGTTTTAGGAACCCTTTTCAATGTCGAAGCCTATAAGGACAATGAATTTTCAACAGCATTAATGCGAGGAAGTGTAAAAGTAACCGACAATAGGAATCCAGACAAATACGTCTTGCTAAAACCTAACAACTTGGTTAATCTAACAAATGGTAAGTTAGTTGTTTCACAAATCACAGACTTAAATCCATATACATGGAAAGATGGCTTGATTACATTCAAAAATATCAGTTTAAGAGATTTGATGAAAAAGATAGAAAGGAACTATGGACTGACTATTGTCATTGAAAATTCTAAATGGGATCATTATGCATGTAGTGGTAAATTCCGTGTTTCTGATGGAATAGAAGAAATATTGAAAGCTCTCCAACAAGATGCACATTTCACCTATGAACGAGAAAATGGTAACGAAATACATATTAGATAAACAAATCAAAAAAAATTAGTATACGCGGATGAAGTGATAATATATTATTATTCAGTCTAATATCAAAAAAAATTAAGTTATTGAGAACATGAGAAAGAAAGTATTGAGTGTATCTCGCATTTTAAAAGCTACAGCTATACTCTTTTTTGCTTGCAGCATATATATGCAAGCGGAAGTAGTGAATGCCCAAAGCATGCGAATTACATTAAACAGAAACAATGTCAAACTCGAAAATGTATTAAATGACATCGAAAGCCAGACAAAAATGTTATTCATTTACAACAAGGGAGTAAATGTAGACAAAATGGTCTCCTTAAAGGTAAAGGATTCTTCATTAGATGATGTCCTATATCGCCTGTTTGGAAATTCAGTATCGTATAAGGTTGAAGGATCTTATATTGTTCTTTCTCCCAAAACTACAGAAGTAAAAAGTATCCAGCAAACAACAAAGCGTATTAAAGGTACTATCACTGATGAGAAGGGAGAATCAATTATTGGAGCTAACATCGTTGAAAAAGGAACACAGAATGGTACTATTTCAGATGTAGATGGTAATTTTACATTAGAGATAAAAAATAATTCCGTGCTAGTTATTTCATATATTGGATATAAAACAAAAGAACTTCCTGTCGGAAATGCATCTTCACTAAACATTAAATTATCCGAAGACACTGAAACTCTTAGTGAAGTTGTAGTAGTCGGTTATGGTGTTCAAAAAAGAGCATCTGTTACAGGTTCTGTAGCTTCAATACAAGCTAAAGATATCACTACAGTTAAAACTCCAAATGTCACTAATACCTTAGCAGGTAAATTACCAGGTCTTAGGGCTGTTCAAAGAAGTGGTGCTCCTGGAGATGACGCCGCATCAATCGATATTCGAGGATTTGGTAGTGCCTTAGTCATTGTGGATGGCGTTGAACGTGATTTCAGACAACTAGATGCCAACGATATTGAATCCATCAGTATCTTAAAAGATGCATCAGCAGCTGTCTACGGATTTAAAGGAGCTAATGGCGTCATTTTAGTAACAACAAAAAAAGGCCAAATAGGTAAACCCAAAATCGACTACAACGGATATGTTGGAATTCAAAATATCACCAGATATCCAGAATTACTAAATGGATACGATTATGCTACATTATACAATGAAGCCCAACAAAATATTGGTGTAACAGCTCCTTATTCAAATGAAGATTTGGATCGTTTTAAACAAGGTATTGGAACAACTGACTGGTATGATGCTGTTATTCGTAAAACATCTCCGAACATGTATCATAATTTAAGTGTTTCAGGTGGGGCTGAAAAAGTGAAATACTATTTTTCTCTTGGATATACAGATCAAGAAGGAATTTACAAATCAAAAGATTATTCCTTCAAAAAATACAACGTACGTTCTAATATCAGTGCAGAAATAGTAAAAGGATTTACAGTCGATTTGCAACTAAGTGGGCGATTAGATACGCGTAATAAACCTTACGAAGCAGATCCAATAACTCGTAGTATCCAAATGGCAAAACCTGTAAATACTATATATGCTAATAATAATGAGAACTACTGGTCGAATCCGGGTGACAAAGGGAATCCAGTTCAATTATCAGAAATAGATAATGTCGGTTATGACAGAAGAGACAGAAGAGAATTTAATGGTTCAATAACCTTTAATTGGGATATACCTTGGTTAAAAGGTCTTTCTGCTAAGGCGTTGTTTGCCTACGATTACAATAACCAATATACCCGTCAATGGTATAAAGAATATTATGAATATGCTTATAACCAATCTACTGATAAATATAATGTTACTGGCAGTCATACGATTTCTGAGTTAACGACTCAATCCAACAATTATTTTAAACCAAATGGTCAACTTTCTCTTAATTATAAAAACACTTTTGGAAAACATGACATTGGTGTATTAGCTTTATGGGAGTTTTATAATGATCGTACTGATTGGGTTAAGGCATATCGCCAATTTACAGTTAGTGCAATAGATCAAATGGGAGCTGGCGATAAAACCAATATGAGTAACGATGGTAATGCCTCTGTCTCAGCCCATGAAGGTCTGGTCGGTCGTATAAATTACGCTTATGCAAACAAATATCTGGCAGAATTCAGCTTCCGTTATGATGGGTCTTACAAATTCGATCCGGACAAACGGTGGGGATTTTTCCCTGCAGCATCATTAGGCTGGCGCATATCTGAAGAAGATTTCTTTAAAGAAGCATTACCTATGTTCAGTAATTTCAAAATAAGAGGTTCTTATGGCAAAGTCGGTGATGAAGGTGATTTTGCAGCATATCAATATCTTACTGGTTATACTTATCCTTCTGGTAGTTACGTCTTAGGTTCAGGAGGCCTTACTAACGGTGCTAAAGATAAAGGTATGCCAAATATAAACCTGACTTGGTATAAATCAACAACAGCAAATATTGGTTTTGAAGCATCGCTCCTTTCAGGTCTCATTACAACAGAATTTGATTACTTTATTCGTAAACGCGATGGCTTGTTAGCAACAAGACAACTCTCTTTACCGACAACATTCGGTCAAACATTACCTCAAGAGAACTTAAATTCAGATAAAACAAAAGGATTTGAGATTGTATTAGGACATCATAATAAAATCAATGATTTCACCTATGATGTTAAAGCGAACTTCTCAACAACTCGCATATATAACAGACATATTGAGCGTGCTGCTTCATCAAATATGTATGACGATTGGCGCAACAACAGCAATGATCGCTATCAAAGTATTCAATGGGGAAAAGTGGTAATAGGACAATTCCAAAGTTATGACGAAATTTTGAATGCACCTATACAAGACAATAATGGTAACAAATCATTAATGCCTGGTGATTTAAGATTTGAAGATATAAATAATGATGGTATAATCAACGATAAAGATAATAAACCTATTGGGCACGGAAGCACTCCTCGTATGTATTATGGATTAAATCTGTCTGGAGAATATAAAGGTTTTGACTTGACTGTCTTTTTCCAAGGTGCAGCAGGTCATGAAGTATTCGTCAGCGGCGACGTTATGGCTCCATTCATTCAACAAGGTTTAGGGAATGGCTTCACTATCTGGCTAGATCGTTGGCATAGAGAAGATCCATCTGATATGAATAGCAAATGGATTCCGGGATACATGCCTGCCCTCAGACCTACAGGATTCTCATCGAACGAAAGTAATAATACTTGGACTATGCACAAAGCCAACTATTTACGCCTAAAGACACTGGAATTAGGTTATACTTTCCCGAAAAAATGCTTAGGAAACTTAGGTATTGACAAACTACGTATCTATTTGAACAGCTTCAATATGTTGACATTTACAAGCAGAGAAGGAATCATGAAATATATGGATCCTGAAAATAGTGAAGGTTCACTAAGGTACTATCCTCAGATGAAAACATTCAATTTTGGTGTTAATCTAACTTTTTAATGTAATTCAGTAAAATATGAAAACAACAATTATAAAAGGCATTAGCTTCTGTTTAATCCTTTTGGGTATGACAGCATGCTCAGGCTATCTTGATAAGGAATCATTCGATATTATAACACCCGAACAAGTTTGGAAAGATCCCAAATTGATAAATGGTGTATTGGTTAATTTGTACGATGGCCTACAGACTGAAGACTTTGACTATTGGTATAGAGAAGCATGGAGGCTAATGAATCCATCATCAATGTCAGACGAAGCACAGGGATCATTCCAAAAAGATCCAGCTTTCGATAATGGCAATGCCAGTTACACTTATGAAGATGCCTTGTTTGAGCAAAAGTTTTCTGATCGTTACAAACTAATACGTAATTGCAACGATTTTATCGCTCAATTAAACGAGGCTACGTCATTATCTGAATCAGATAAACAGGCCTTATTAGGAGAAGTAAGGTTTTTACGTGCCATGCATTATTTCACCTTAGTCAAAAGATATGGTGGAGTTCCTTTAATCAGTGAATCACAAACTTATGATTCCAGTAATTTGGAATCGCTGATGGTTCCACGAAATAAAGAAGTTGAAGTATACGACTTTATTATAAAGGAATGCCAAGCAGCAGCAGAAGTACTTCCATCTACACGAGATGCTTCTACTAAATATCGTGCTACTAAATGGGCGGCTTTGGCTTTATGTTCAAGAGCAGCTTTATATGCAGGCTCCATCGCCAAGTATGGAGATGTGCAATTAGAAGGGCTTACAGGCATTCCTGCTTCAGAAGCAACGCGATTTTTCCAAACATCTTACGATGCTTCAAAAGCTATTCTCAACTCAGGGATATATACACTCTACAATAAGAAACCTGACAATAAAGCACAGAATTATTGTGATATGTTCTTAAAAGGAAATGGAGATAACGGAGAATACATTTTCCAGAAACAATATAATGTTGCTGGCGGAAAAGGCCATAGTTGGGACAAACGCAACGCTCCATTCTCATACCGAGGAGGAGGTTGGGGATGTGGTATCGCTCCTACACTAGAAATGATCGACTCATACGAATACGTTGATGGTTCAGATGGTACATTGAAATTAGAAGACGCAAATGGTAAGCCTTTACGTTTTTCGAATCCATACGATTTATTTGCTAATAAAGATCCACGCTTATTCGCTACAATATATCTTCCCGGTTCACCTTGTAAAGGGACAAATATAGAATGGATACGTGGTGTCATTGCTTCTGACAATGAAAGATATGTTGCAACAAGCCAACCAGGTGGAGGTAATAAAGTAACAATCAATGGTACAGTATACAGCACTTCTGGTAAAGATGGAGGTGCAGATGCAGGTGATGCTTCAAAAACCGGATTCTATCAAAAGAAATTCTTTGATGAAACGCTTACGGATATGAATATGGGTAAATCGGAAACGCCATGGCCTATCTTTAGATTAGGAGAAATATACTTAAACCTTGGAGAAGCTGCAATGGAATTAAATAAGCAATCGGAAGCATTAGATGCAGTAAATGCCATTCGCCAACGTGCAGGAATCGCGTTACTTTCAACTATTACAATGGAGAAAGTACGTCATGAACGCAAAATAGAACTTGCATTTGAAGGTCATCGCTTCTGGGATTTGAAACGATGGAGATTAGCTGATCAGGACGTTGCAAATGGAGGTCTTAACGGATTTCGTGGAACTGCATTATATCCTTGGTACGATGTACGCGATGGAAAATATGTTTTTGAAAGAGGCTACAACACACCAAAAGAAAAACGTATTTTCTTAAAGATGAATTACTATACTAAGATCAATTCAGATGATATGAATTCTAATTCTAAATTGATTCAGAATCCTGGATATACCAACTAATAAATGATCATTAGATAATATGAAAAAGATATATTTATTTCTAGCAAGTGCTTGTTTACTTGGTTTAACAAGCTGCCTCAACGATTTGGACAATTATGATGCTCCAAATGGTGGGATTAAAGGGACTATTTATGATGCAGAAACGAATGAACCGATACCTCTTCCGGTACAAGGCTCTACAGGCGTAATCATCAATATGTTTGAACAGAATACAAATGCAACAAAATCTGTAGACTTTTATGCAAAAATGGATGGGACATATGAAAATTCAAAGATGTTTAACTGCGATTACAAGATTGTGGTAAACGGTCCATTCGTTTCTGCTTGCGAAGGAGCAATTACAGTCAAGGGACAAACGACGTTTGATATAAAAGCTACACCTTTTGCACGTATTAGTGCAACAGCACAAGCATCAAGTAAAACGATCACAGTATCTTACAAAGTAACCCCAACGAACAGCAGTTACAATGTTTCAGAGGTTTACGGATATTGGAATTTTGCACCAGGAGTAGACAACGGTGCAGCCAACTATGCCGGCAAACAAACTGTAAAAGATACAGAAGGTACGATGACTTTTGATCTAACTAATAATTCGACTTTTAACTCGAATATATACAAAATCAATTCCAATGAGAATAAAATTTATATTCGTGTTGCAGCAAAAACAGAAGGAGTCATTAATTATAGTAATATTGTAGCTGTTACAATACAATAATTTCTAAAATACAGACGTTTAATACCCAACAAAGTTGACGTCTGTATTTTTTATACCCAAATATCATGAATATAAATATACTACTTTTTGCATTAGCATTGATTCCTTTTGGAAGTTGCAAACAAAATACAAAACAAGATATTCCTCCTGCAAAAACCATTGCAAGCACCGAGAATGTCTTGCCGGATTGGGCGCTGGGAGGATTTGTGCGTCCGGAGAATGTCAATCCGATTATTACACCGGACACAACGGTGAAGTTTGATTGTCCGATGAGAGGCGAGAAAGTTGGTTGGGAAGAGAGCGATGTTTTCAATCCCGCAGCTGTAGTCAGAGAGGGAAAGATTTATGTGCTTTATCGCGCTGAAGACAATTCGGCAACAGGAATCGGGAAGCGCACTTCGCGCATCGGATTAGCTGAATCAGCAGATGGAATCGCGATGCAGCGCCGTTCGACACCGGTAATGTTTCCCGATAAAGACAACATGAAAGAATACGAATGGCCGGGCGGATGCGAAGATCCACGCGTTGTTGCTACCGACGACGGACAATATGTGATGGCTTATACAGCGTGGAACCGCAAAGTGCCTCGTCTGTGCATCGCTACATCGCGCGATTTGATCAAATGGACAAAACACGGACCTGCCTTTGCAAAAGCCTACAATGGCCGTTTCAAAGATATGGCCTGCAAATCAGGATCGATGGTTACAAAGATTGAAAACGGCAAGCAAGTGCTGACTAAAATCAATGGCAAATACTTCATGTACTGGGGCGAAAACCAAGTATCCGCAGCAACGTCAGAAGACATGGTGAACTGGACGCCTGTTCTGAACGAAAAGGACGAACTCGCCGCCGTCATCAAACCGCGCGAAGGATTCTTCGACAGCGCACTCACGGAATGCGGACCGCCATCTGTTCTGACAGACAAAGGAATCGTTCTATTATATAATGGTAAGAACAAGAATGATGGAACCGGTGACAAACGTTTTACGCCCGGAGCTTATTGCGCCGGACAATTGTTGACCGATGCCAAAGATCCGATGAAAGCTTTGCAACGACTGGATGTGCCATTCTTCCGTCCGATGGAATCTTTCGAAAAGAGCGGTCAGTATGTGGATGGAACCGTCTTTCTCGAAGGACTGGTATTTTTCCAGAACAAATGGTTCCTCTATTATGGATGCGCCGATTCAAAAGTGAGCGTTGCCATTTACGATCCGACTGCAAAAACGTCGGGAGATGCGATTCCAAACAAATAATCAAACAATCATGAAAATAGGACTTACCCATCTGCTGCTCTTTGCTTCTGTTTGTTTCTGCTTCGGACAAACACCCAATTATTATCAAGATTCGAACTCCATTTATTTGAATTCAAAAGATGGACATAATGGCTCTTTCGTTTGGAAGATGTGCAAAGTTAGTGATGTCAAAGAACAAGCAGAAAAAATTTCACAGGCAGGATTCGCAACCGCACAATGGATGCCGGCAATCATTCCTGGAACAGTTTTGAACTCATTGGTTTACAACAAAGTCTACCCCGAACCCTATTATGGCTTGAATAATAAGCTGGAGAAAAATCTTATTCCTGATTTGGCCAAAGCCGGGCGCGATACTTATACCTATTGGTTCCGAACCGAATTTACAGTTCCCAATAGTTTTAAAGGCAAAATCGTCTGGCTGCAAGTAAATGGCATCAATTATAGAGCCGAGATCTGGGTTAATGGACATCTGTTAGGGAATATGGCCGGAATGTTCAAACCTGATTTCATCAATATCACTGATTTTGCAAAGATTGGGCAGAACAATGCGTTGGCCATCAAAGTTTATCCTATTGATATGCCGGGAACGGTCATGCCAAAAAACTGGGGCGCTGCAAACGGCGAGTTTCATAATGGCGGCGATGGGAACATCGGTCTGAATGTGACGATGCTGATGAGCGCCGGTTGGGATTTTACCTTTATGGACGGCGTTCGCGACCGCAATACCGGAATCTGGAAAGATATACAGCTATATGCAACAGACAAAGCCACTTTGCGTTATCCGTTCGTCAAGTCCGAACTCCAGAAACCAAATTACGACCTTACCCGAGAGACGGTAAGCATTGAAGTGTCCAATCCAACGAAAGACAGTGTCAGATGCACAGTCAAAGGCGAGATAAGAAGCGAAAACATCTCTTTCAGCAAGGACATCGCACTTTACGGCGGCGAAACAAAGATTGTCACTTTCACACCCGAAGAATTTCCGCAACTGATCATCAAGAACCCGCGTCTGTGGTGGCCGCGATTCAAAGGCAATCCCGAACTTTATGAACTGAAGATGAGCGTTTCTGTCAATGGAAACAAATCTGCCGAAACCAAATCGCGCTTTGGAATCAGAGAGATTACAACAGATCAGAACACACCCGATCATTCGCGTCAGTTCTTCGTCAACGGAAAGAAGATATTCATCCGCGGTGCGAACTGGATTCCTGAAGCGATGTTGCGAACTTCGGATGCTAGAACATACGCAGAAATGCGTTACGCTTATCAGACCGGTGTAAATCTCATCCGCATGTGGGGCGGCGGCATTGCCGATTCCGATTATCTTTTCCAGTTGTGCGACGAGATGGGACTCCTTGTCTGGCAAGAATTTTGGATGACTGGCGACACCAAACATCCGCATGATGCAGATTTATATCTGAGCAACGTCACTGCGACAGTCAAACGACTCCGTAATCATCCTTCGTTGGCCTATTATGTTTGTTCGAACGAAAGCACTGAGATGTCGGGTATCAAAGAATTGCTCATGAATCTGGATGGCACCCGCGCCTATCAGATGGAATCGGAATGTGACGGCGTACATGATGGAAGTCCGTATATTCAAGTCAACCCGATGCAATATTACGAAAACACTGCCTCAGCGCGCGGCAGTCGCATTGATGGATTCAATCCGGAATATGGCTTTTCAAACCTCCCGACAGTCGAATGCCTCCGCGAAATGATGGACGAGAAAGACTTATGGCCCATCAATAAAGAAGTGTGGGATTATCACGAAGGCGGCGGATTTTACGGAATGACCACCTTCTACAAGGATTTGGCCGAAAAATATGGCAAGATCTCTTCCGTAGAAGATTTTGCTACAAAAGGACAGTTTGTCAATGCCATGGATGCGACAACGATGTGGGAAGTGTGGAACTACAACAAGTTCGGTTACGGCGACCGTTACACATCGGGACTTCTGTTCTGGTATTTCAACAGTCCGATGCGTCAGATCAGTTCGCATCTTTGGGATTATTCACTCGAACCCAACGCTTCCTTATATTATACGCAACACGCGTTGGAACCGCTTCATGCGCAATTCGACTATCTCAAGAATACCGTTTCTGTCTACAATGACTATTACCAGTCGTTCAAGGATTATAAAGTTACAGCCGACGTCTACGATCTGAACAGTCACAAAGTATGGAGTCACAGCAAGACGATTGATATTCCTGAAGATGGCGTTGTGAATGACGCTTTCGCCATTGATTTTCCTGCCAACATCACACAAGTGCATTTCATCAAACTCCGCTTGTTAGATGCTCAAGGAAAAGAGATTGCTTCCACATTCTATTGGCGTTCGAACGACAAGTACGAAGGCAAAACGACAAAAACCGGACCGACGACCTCGGGGTTCGAAGATCTTTCGAAACTGAAACAGGTTCAACTGAAATCAAGTCTCAGAACGTATGTCAAGGATGGGCGGCATTTTGTCGAAGCAACTGTGAAGAATCCAAGTTCTACACTCGCCTTCTTCACCCAACTGCAATTATTGGATAAAAGCGGCAAACCGGTCAGACCCTCGTTCTACACAGACAATTATTTCTCGCTGCTTCCGGGTGAAAGCAAACATATCACCATCGAAACAGCGACAAGTGATATGCCCGATTCGCCTACTTTCGTTGTAAAAGGATGGAACATCAAACGGCAAACTTATTCTGTAAACAACAGATAAAACTGCCTTTTTAAACACAACAGTATTTCACGGATTCCATAGCCAGACTTTACAAAGACTAATGAGAATCCGTGAAATTTGTTTTTATATCAGCCAAGATAAGCTGAACTTCGGCACAAAAAACGAACAAATTCATTTTATTCTACTCTCGGTTTGCACTATCTTTGTTCCCAAAAATAATTGATTATGCCACTAGTATTCATCATTATGTTATGCGCTTATTTTGCTGGGAACGCATATATTTTCATTCGTGGAATGCAAGCACTGGCACTTCTTCCTTTAGGATGCAAGATTTCACTAGCCGTATTGTTCTGGATATGCGTGATTCTTCTTTTCGTTGGATTCGCCATTCAGAACATCAAGTTACCTTATGTCATCGAGCATATTATTCATGAAATTGGAACAAGTTGGCTTATCGTCACCCTATATATGGTTTTGTTTCTGTTGTGCTGCGATATTCTAAAGTTGTTTTTCCCCGCCTTCAGATTCGGATTCTTCATTTCTGCCATTCTGACCCTCATTATCTTAAGCATCGGTTACATTCATTACAGGAATCCGAACACGCGCGTTTTCAATATTCATATCGACAAGTTCGCTGCAGATTCACAAAAGCCGTTGAAAATCGTTGCTGTAAGTGATATTCATTTAGGCTACGGAACAGGAAGACTGACCCTGAAAAAATATGTCCGCATGATCAATGCTCAAAATCCAGATTTGATACTGATTGGAGGTGATTTAGTTGACGGGACCGTTGTTCCACTCTATAGCGAGAACATGAAAGAAGAATTAAACCGACTGAATGCGCCACTGGGAATCTATATGGTTCCGGGCAATCATGAATATTATAGCGGAATACAGAAATGCGTTGATTATATTAAACAGACCAAGATTCAATTGTTGATAGACTCCGTTGTAACGCTTTCCAATGGAATCCAAATCATCGGACGCGACGACAAAAGCAATCCCAGACGCAAAAGTCTGAAGCATCTGAGAGCGCTTACCGATCCTTCCAAACCAACCATTCTGATTGATCATCAGCCTTATAAACTTGTAGAGACGGAGAAGGAAGGCATTGATCTGCAATTTAGCGGACATACGCACGAAGGACAAGTATGGCCACTGAGTCTGGCAACAGATAAGATTTTCGACCAAAGCTACGGATACCGCAAATGGGGAAGCAGTCAAGTGTATGTTTCTTCAGGATTCTCGCTTTGGGGACCGCCTTTCCGGATTGGAACCGACAGCGAAATGATTGTGTTTATGATTAAATAAATAGTATATGCGCGTATTCCTCCAATCGATAATCTTCCAGTTGACGCTGACGCCATACGTTTGTTGGCGCGGATTTCAAGCATTACCCAATAAGAGATGGATGCGTCTGCTTTATCTGTTGCTATTTGCCATAGAACTGACTGTCTATTTTATCGGATTTATCTTCCACGAGGACCTACCCGACAATCTGATGATTGGAATCGAATATTTCTGCGGAACCTGGTATGTCGCTACTATCTACATCGCGCTCATACTGTTAGTTCTGGAGATATTAAGATTCAGCAACAAGAAATATCCCTGGTTTCCGAAAGGAATAACAGATCATTGGCGCGAAACAAAACTCACCTTGTTTTTTGCCATCATTATTGGCGTAACCGCTTTGCTGATTCATGCCTATCAAACGGTACAACAGCCGAAAGTGACCGACATATATCTTACTCTGCCCAAGAAAAGCAGTTCGCGAGACAGTCTGAAAGTAGTGATGATGAGTGACTTGCATATCGGAGAAATGATCGGCAAAAAGAATGTACAGCGTTTCGTGAAGATGAGCAATGCGCAACATCCGGATCTGGTTGTCATAGCAGGCGACATAATTGATTACGAATCGCGATTCGCCGAGAATGCGCATATTGAAGACGACTTGAGGCAATTAAAAGCGCCATTGGGTGTTTACGGCATTTATGGCAACCACGAATATCGTGCGAATCGCTTTGCCAAGTTCCGTTGGTTTGCCAAAACCGGAATCACCTTCCTTGTCGACTCGGTTGTTTCGCCGGATTCAACGTTTACGCTTATCGGACGCGATGATTTTGTAAACCATGCCAATCGGATGACGCTCCATTCATTGATGAAAGCCGTTGACAACAGCAAACCGACGATTGTGCTCGAACATCAACCCTGGTCGTTTGACGAACTGGCAATGAATCACGTCGACCTCGGACTTTACGGACATACACACAACGGGCAGTTATGGCCTTATCCGCTGTTACTCAAGTTTATATACGAATGTCCATACGGTTATTATAAAAAAGGCACAACCCAATTCTATGTCTCTTCAGGCATTGGAATTGCCGGCGCACCTTATCGCGTCGGCACCATTTCCGAACTGGTTGTGCTTCATATCCGTTTTAAGAACTAACGGAATCATTTTTTATCTCAAGACTTCTTGCCTTTTGCAACAGGAGCTTTTGCTTTTGTTGCTTCTGTCTTCGGCTTTTCTGGAGCGCTCAAAATCTTTTTGTACATTTCTGAATTGCCCAGAACTTCAAGAGCCTTGTCCAACACTTTATCATTTTTCAAACCTTCCAACAGGGCACCTTTCTGAAAATAATAGTAGCGAGCGATCTCCGATGCCATCAACTTTTTGATTTTGTCCTTGTTGTTATCGAAGTCGCGACTCAAATCCGGTGTCAGTTTTGTCTCAAGAGCATTGAATATCGTTGAATCTGTTTTCAGATACCCTTCCAATTTTGCCACCTCTTTTAGATTCTTCAAAAGCTTGACGCTCTGGCGATCGTAAGTGAAATTCTTCTCTTTAGCGAACTGTTTGAATGCTTCAAAATCGGCATCCGTCACTTGGAACTGTTCAATAGACGGAATCGTCTTATGTGTCGTTGCATATTTGGCAATGAAATCTATCAGTGTAAAATCAGACACCAGGTAATACATCATCGTTGGCGACTCTTCTTCATCAATCTTGATGTCAGGCGTGATGCCGCAACCGTCGCGAACCGGACGTCCTTTAGATGTATAGAACACCGAAGTCAGACTATCGGGAATGGCTCCAACACTGCCGTCTTCATTCCTTCTCGAATAATCCAAAAGCTGGATGCAACGGCCACTGGGAATATAATATTTGCTTGTCGTGATCTTCAAACTTCCGTTGTAAGGCAATTCGCGTGGCGACTGAACCAAGCCTTTACCAAACGAACGCTCGCCAAGGATTACGGCACGATCCATATCTTGCAGCGATCCCGAAACAATCTCTGCCGCAGAAGCCGTGTTACTATTCACAAGAACAGCAATAGGCATCACTGTATCAATCGGTTCGTTAGGCGTACGATAAGTACGATCCAACTGTTTCATCTTTCCTTTCGTCGTTACCACTTCTTTTCCTTTCGGTACGAACATACTGACAATTTGTGCGGCACTTTCAAGAACGCCTCCGCCATCATTACGCAAATCAATGATAAGCGCATTGATATGATTGTTCTTCCGCAAATCCTCAAAAGCGTTCTTCACCTCTTCCGGACTCTTATCGGTGAATCCTTTCAGATAGATATAACCGATGCCGTTGCCACGGACACCATAGTAAGTGACCTGTGTCTCCTCAATCTGCTTGCGCATCACATTGATGGTACGCGGTTTCTTATCATACGGACTTTGCACTTTCAATACCACTTTCGTGTTGGGAGCGCCTTTCAGCAATGCGCTTACCTCATCCGATGTTTTATTGGTAACATCCACTGTGTCGATGCCTAATATGCGATCTCCGGGTTTCAATCCGGCAAGCGCAGCAGGCGAACCCTCGAACGGTTCAATAATATAGACACCGCCTTCTTTACGCCCACGGATATACGAACCGATACCTCCATATTCGCCCGTCGTGATAAACTTCAACTTATCCATTTCTGACTCGGGATAATATTCGGTGTAAGGATCCAGACCTTCCAGCATGGCATCGATGCCACGACGAACAGTCTTCTCAACGTCCAGTGAATCAACATAAAACATCTCTGTTTCCTTCACAATCGCATTGAGAATATCTAGATTTTTGCTTACTTCAAAACGATTGTTATTCTTGCTCTGCGCTTGAGCAGGCACAGCCGTTCCAATTAACAAAACCACACATAACAGAGCGAATAAATTCTTCTGTCCTATTTTTTTATACATAAATCTCATCATTAAATTGCTGTAAAAGTATACAATAAACAACTGTCAAGACAGAATCTCTCTGACTTTTAACTTTATTTGTTTCCAATCTTCATCCGGAATTTCTGCGCCCACCAGTTTTATAATGTAGCTTCCCAGCATTGTCCCGATTATTGCCGATTGTTCGAGCGACGCACCAACAGACAGTCCGTAAAGGAATCCGGCAGCAAAATAATCGCCGGCGCCTGTTGTATCTACCGGAACACAAGGTGTTGTTGGAACAACTGTGATTTCACCCTTATGGCAAACCATCGCTCCTTTTTCGCCGAGTGTGACAACGACCACATCAACTTTTTCGGCGAGCGAAAGCGCTGCTTCGCGAGGAGAAAGACCTGTATAAGTTTCCGCTTCCGTTTCATTAGCGAACAACACATCCACATAAGACGGGATGATGTCGTCGAGTAATCCGTGAAAAGCTTTGACAATATTATAATCTGCCAAACCAAGAGCAACCTTCAGTCCACAAGCTTTAGCCTTCTGCATGATACGGCGGATCAGATGTTCATTGACCAAAAGATAACCTTCTACATTAATATATTGGTATAAAGAAAGAATATCGTCGGAGATAGCATTAGGGTCGATATCCGGCGCCGGCCCTAAAAAAGTACACATCGTACGCTCGCCATCAACTGAAATCATAGATGTACAGCAACCAGAAATGCCTTCTGTCGTCTGAAAATAAGGAGCGACACCAGCGTCAAGAAGCGCCCTGCGATAGCTTTCACCATTATTATCGGTTCCGATGCGTCCCACAAACCCGCTCTGTATGCCAAGGCGAGCCAATGCTCTTGTGGTATTGCATAAAGATCCTCCGGGTTTCAATGTTCGTTCCAGTCCGTTCAATGATTGATGCAAAGCGAGCATCTGATCATGATTGATCATGGTCATCGTGCCCTTCTTTATTCCTAAATTAGTTAGGACATCATCGTTTTTGAGCTTCACAAGGACGTCCACTAAAGCGTTTCCTAAACCAATTGTATTCATTTTTCAAAATTTTATCACAAAGATATTGCATATTTCGAAAACTAGCCGTACTTTTGCATCGCAATTTTAAGAAAAGCACATGCGAGTGCAATTGAATGCTACATTATTCTTCTTTAGCTCAGTTGGTTAGAGCATCTGACTGTTAATCAGAGGGTCCTTGGTTCAAGTCCAAGAAGAAGAGCAATAAATCAGGCTTAGAAGAAGCCGCACACACACATTCTTCTTTAGCTCAGTTGGTTAGAGCATCTGACTGTTAATCAGAGGGTCCTTGGTTCAAGTCCAAGAAGAAGAGCAACAAACGAAAGATGTTTCACAAATAGGTGAAGCATCTTTTTTATTTTATCTGCTTCCATATCCCAATCCTCGAAAAACATAGATAATTGACCGGAATGGTTTTCTGCTCCATTTTTGAGGATTTTCATTATCCCGAGCGCCTCTCCATTTATACAGCTCTGAAATTCAATCCGTTAGACCCCTCAATTTCATTCGAATGAAAAGGTCAACTCATTCGAATGAAATGTTCACTCCATTCGGAAGAAATGGTTCGCGCATTCGAATGAAATTCCTCGCGCATTAGGATGTGTTGTTTCCTCCATCCGAATGAGTTGCAGAACGCTTCAAAACATGGATTTTTGACATTGAGATTCTATTTTATTGCGAATGTGTTTTCGCCGACAAGATATTCTTCATATATTTGTACAGTCGATTGTTCCCAAATATTTGGAAACTGAAAAACACATCTACTCATGAAAAGAAGAAAGATAGAAATTGCAGGAATAGCATTATTGCTATGTACGCTTTTAGCAAATGCTTCCGACTTGAAGCTTTGGTACAGTCATCCTGCCGTCGAATGGACAGAAGCGCTTCCATTGGGCAATTCCCGCCTCGGTGCAATGGTTTATGGCAATCCCGCTCACGAAGAGTTGCAACTCAACGAAGAGACCGTTTGGGGCGGCGGACCGCACCGCAACGACAATCCGGCAGCTTTGAACAAGTTGGCAGAAGTGCGCAAACTGATCTTCGACGGAAAAGAAGAACAGGCATTCGACATCATCGACAAAGATTTTCGTACGCCACGCAACGGAATGCCTTACCAGACAGTAGGAAGTCTGCTGATTGATTTCGCAGGACATGAATCATATACCGATTTCTATCGCGATCTGAATATTGATAAAGCACTCGCCTCAACACATTACAAGGCCAACGGCGTTACTTATACGCGCGAAGTATTCACCTCGTTCGTGGACAATGTAGTGATCATGCGCATCACGGCCGACAAAGCCGGCGCTTTGAGTTTCACGGCAAAATATAAATCTCCGCTCGAAAGCAAATCGTTCACTAAAGGCGGAAAACTTGTTCTTACCGGTAGAGGTGCCGATCATGAAGGCGTTCCCGGAGCCATCCGCATGGAATGTCAGACAGAAATAAAAGCCGAAGGCGGTTCGGTGAAATACGAAGGCGACAAAGCGACGGTGAATGGAGCAACCAGTGCTACATTATATATATCTATCGCCACCAATTTCGTAAATTATAAAGACGTAAGTGCCAACCCGCACAAAAAGGCAGACGCTTACATGAAAGCAGCCATACAGAAGCCTTACGACAAAGCGCTTCAGGAACACATTGACTACTATCAGAAACAGTTCGGGCGCGTAAAGCTGGATCTGGGCGATACGGAGGCTTCCAAACAGGAAACGCATCTGCGCGTACTTCATTTTGATGAAGGCAACGATCCGTCACTGGTGAACCTGATGTTCCAATACGGACGCTATCTGCTAATATCCGCTTCTCAACCAGGCGGGCAACCGGCTAATCTTCAAGGTATTTGGAATGATAAGATGCTCGCACCGTGGGATGGCAAATATACCATCAACATCAATACCGAAATGAATTACTGGCCTGCAGAAGTCACTAATCTTGTCGAAGCGCACGAACCACTATTCCAGATGGTAAAGGAACTGTCGGAGAACGGTCGCGAAACGGCACGCGTGATGTACGGATGCAACGGATGGGTAACTCACCATAACACAGACCTTTGGCGTTGTACTGGTCCGGTCGATGGACCAAACAGCGGAATGTGGACCAACGGCGGCGGATGGCTCAGTCAGGATCTGTGGCAACATTATCTCTTTAGTGGCGACAAGGAATTTCTGCGCGGAGCATACTCGGCTCTGAAAGGTGCAGCCGATTTTTATCTGGACTTCCTGACGGAAGAACCGACACATCATTGGATGGTTACTTCGCCGTCGAACTCGCCTGAGAACACACCGCAAGGAAAGAAAACAGGCGTCACTGCCGGATGTACGATGGACAACCAGATTGCTTTTGATGTTTTGAACAACGCACTCAATGCCACCCGCATACTGAATGGCGACGCGCAATATATCGATCGCCTTCAGAAGATGATCGACCGCCTCGCTCCTATGCAGATCGGTCGCTATAATCAGATCCAAGAATGGCTCCACGACTGGGATAATCCTAAAGATGAGCATCGTCATATGTCGCATCTGTACGGACTTTATCCAAGCAATCAGATTTCGCCATACAGCACGCCGGAACTTTTCCAAGCAGCTCGCAACACATTGGTTTATCGCGGCGACAAAGCTACAGGCTGGTCCATTGGTTGGAAAATCAATCTGTGGGCACGCATGCATGACGGCAACCACGCTTACAAAATCATTTGCAACATGTTGAAACTCCTTGCTCCCGAGAACAAAGAAATAAAATATGAAGGACAAAAAGACGGTCGTACCTATCCGAACTTGTTCGATGCACATCCACCTTTCCAAATTGATGGCAACTACGGATTTGCAGCAGGTATCGCTGAGATGTTGTTGCAGAGCCAGGATGGTGCCGTACAATTATTACCTGCTATCCCTGATGTCTGGCGCAAAGGAAGCGTTAGCGGACTGATGGCTCGCGGCGGATTCGAAGTTAGCATGGATTGGGACGGCGTTGAACTGACAAAGGCAACCATCCTCTCAAAGATTGGAGGCAATTTGCGTATCCGTTCGTATGTTCCACTGACCGGTGACGGTCTGAAGCTGGCTTCAGGTGAGAATCCGAACCCATTATTCAAGAAAAACATTGTAAAGAAAGCATTGGTCTCTCCGGAAATCAGTATTCCGCAGGAGCCTGTATTATATAAGGTATACGAATACGATGTGATGACGCAACCGGGACAGACTTATACTTTCAAACGTACAACATTAAACAACAATTGAAATGAAAAGAATTTGTCAACTGCTCGCCCTTTTCCTGATTGTCAGTTTATACGGACAAGCGCAAGAAAAGACTGAACCCATACGAATTGCCTGCGTCGGCAACAGTATCACCTACGGCGCCGGCATTGCCAACCGCGACAGAGACAGCTATCCATCAGTGCTCGGACAGATGCTAGGCAAAGGATACGATGTACGAAACTTCGGGTACAGTGCACGCGTCGTGTTGATGAAGGGCGATTATCCCTACATGAAAGAGAAAATGTATGGCGAGGCACTGAAGTTCAATCCGAACATTGTCGTTCTCAAGTTGGGAACCAACGACTCGAAACCTCATAACTGGGTATTCCACAAAGAGTTTGCCAAAGATATGCAGACGATGATAACGGCATTCAAACAGCTTCCTGCCAAACCGAAGATCTATCTGTGTTATCCGGCAAAAGCTTTCAAAGTGCAATATGGCATCAACGACAGTATCATCAGCAATGCCATCATTCCGATTATTCAGAAGCTTGCTGTGAAGAACGGACTCGAAATCATTGATCTGCATACGGCGACAAGCAACCTGGGCAATCATTTTCCGGATTGCATCCATCCCGATCCAACAGCTGCACATCAGATGGCAAAAGTGGTTTACAAAGCCATCACCGGCAAAGAAACAGACCATCAGATGCAGGCATTTCCGGGACAGAAAAGTCAGTGGAACGGTTGCGACCGCTACGACTTCACTTATCAAGGGCGCGATGCTATCGTCGTTGTTCCTCACAAAGCGTTAAAAGGCAATCCGTGGATCTGGCGTCCGGCATTCTTCAATGCTTTTCCAAGTGTTGACTCGGCTTTGGTTACCAAAGGTTTCCATGTGGTTTATTACGATGTTACCCATCTGTATGGCAGTCCGCATTCGGTTGGTTTGGGAACGGATTTCTACAATTATATGATCAACTACTATAAGCTTTCGCCGAAAGTTACACTCGAAGGTTTCAGTCGTGGTGGACTCTTCGCCTTCAACTGGGCAGCAAAGAATCCGGAGAAAGTAGCTTGTATCTATGTGGATGCTCCTGTTTGCGACCTGAATAGCTGGCCCGGACGGAAGCAGACTCAATTGTGGAACGACATGCTGAAGGAATGGAACATACAAGACTCGGATATGGCGAACTTCAAAGGCAATCCTTTGGATAATCTGGAACCGATAGCTGCTGCACACATTCCAATAATCAGTGTATGCGGCGATAGTGATCAGACTGTTCCGTATCTGGAGAATATGGACAAAGTGCGTACACGTTATTTGGAATTGGGTGGTTCTGTAGAAGTGATTATCAAGAAGGGTTGCGACCATCATCCGCACAGTCTGACAGATCCGACGCCTGTCGTAAACTTCATTCTTCGCCAACAACCCGAATATCAAGCCTATCAACACGTCAACCTGCGCGGAAGCATGCAGAACTCGTTCATCAAGTTCGAGAAAGAACGCAAAGGACGTGTGGCATTTTTGGGTGGTTCGATCACCGAAATGAAGGGATGGCATAATATGGTTGAACAGGTTCTGAAACAACGTTTTCCATTTACGGAATTCGAATTTGTTGAAGCGGGAGTCAGTTCTACCGGTTCTACTCCCGGAGCTTTCCGTCTGCAACATGATATTCTTTCAAAAGGACCTGTTGATCTGCTCTTTGTCGAAGCTGCAGCCAACGACCACACGAACCATTTCACTGCCGAACAACAGGTTCGCGGAATGGAAGGCGAAGTAAGACATGCACTGACGACAAACCCGAACTCTGATATCGTGATGCTGCATTTCATCTACGATCCATTCATTCCGATGCTTGCCAATCGACAAATACCGGATGTGATTCTGAGTCACGAACGAGTAGCGAACAACTATCTCATTCCTTCCATCAATCTGGCACTCGAGACTTCTGAAAGAATGCAATGCGGTGAATTTGATTGGGATACTTTTGGCGGAACACATCCGAAACCGTTCGGACACACGCTATACACTGCATCTATCGACAGACTGTTCGATGAGATGTGGAGCGGAATCAAACCGGATGCATCTGTCACCCCACACGAAATGCCTGATGCACTCGACAGATTCAGTTATGCCAACGGCGACTTTCTGGATATCAACAAAGCCAAACTGGACAAAGGATGGAAACTGATATCCAACTGGCATCCGGACAACAAGTTTGATAAACGCAAAGGATTCGTTGACGTTCCGATGCTCGAAGCCAAACATGCCGGCGACAAGCTGACACTCGCCTTCGACGGAAAAGCTATCGGTATATTCTGTGTAGCAGGCCCTTCGGCTGGGATTCTGGAATACAGTGTTGATGGTGCGCCATTCAAACAGTTGGATACTTTCACCGAATGGAGCCATTATCTGTATATTCCTTGGGTATATATGTTTGAAACAGAACTCAAGGATACGCACCATCAGTTAGTATTGCGTATGTCGGCAAAAAAGAATGCCCAATCATCGGGTACTGAATGTCAGATACGCAACTTTGTAGTAAACAAATAATTAAAATCATGAAAGAGTTAAATAAGCAGACGGCTGAAAAGAAACAGCGCCCCGAACGGATCATTCAGTTCGGTGAAGGAAATTTCCTCAGGGCATTTATCGACTGGATTATATGGAATATGGATGAGAAAACAGATTTCAATAGCGATGTCGTTGTCGTGCAGCCAATTGCCAAAGGAATGGTCGAGATGCTGAACAAGCAGGATTGTCTGTATCACGTGAATCTGCAAGGATTGGAAAACGGCAAAGCAGTGAACAGTCTTACACGTATCGATGTGATTAGCAGAGCACTCAATCCATACATCCAATTTGAAGACTACATGCATCTGGCAGAACAGCCGGAGATGCGTTTTGTGATTTCAAACACAACCGAAGCCGGTATCGCCTTTGACTCTTCATGCAAACTCGATGATAAACCCGCCGCTTCCTATCCGGGCAAACTGACGCAACTGCTCTATCATCGCTTCCAAACATTTAAAGGCGACAAGAGCAAGGGATTGATTATCTTCCCGTGCGAACTGATATTCCTCAACGGACACAAGCTTAAGGAAACAATTGAACAATATATCGACCATTGGAACCTGGGCAGTGATTTCCGCAAATGGTTTGAAGAGGATTGTGGCGTGTATGCTACTTTAGTAGATCGTATCGTTCCCGGATTCCCAAGAAAAGATATTGCAGCTATCAAGGAAAAACTGCAATATGATGACAATATGGTTGTACAGGCTGAGATTTTCCACCTTTGGGTAATCGAAGCACCGCAATCGGTTGCTAAAGAGTTTCCTGCCGACAAAGCCGGATTACACGTATTGTTCGTTCCGTCGGAAGCACCTTATCATGAGAGGAAAGTGACGTTGCTGAACGGACCGCATACGGTTCTTTCGCCCGTAGCATTTCTATCAGGTCTGAATATTGTGCGCGATGCCTGCCAGCATCCGGTTATTGGAAAATATATTCATCGCGTAATGTTTGACGAACTGATGGAAACGCTCAATCTGCCGAAACCGGAACTGGAGAAATTTGCTTCGGATGTGCTCGAACGTTTCAACAACCCGTTTGTCGACCATCAGGTAACTTCCATCATGCTGAACTCGTTCCCGAAATTCCAGACACGCGATCTGCCGGGCCTGAAAGAATATCTGCATCGCAAAGGTGTTCTGCCGGAAGGACTGGTTCTTGGCTTGGCAGCAATCATTACTTACTATAAAGGCGGAAAGCGCGCCGATGGAGTAGAGATTATTCCTAATGATGCACCCGAAATCATGCAGTTGCTCAAAGATTTATGGGCAACGGGATCGACGCGTACCATTGCGGAAAAAGTACTCGCCGAGAAGTCTATCTGGAATGAAGATCTGAACGCGATTCCGGGTCTGACAGAAAGAGTTATCTATTACCTGGACAAGATTCAGGAAAAAGGAATGCTGGAAACCGTGAAAGAGATTGTATGATGGAACGCTCATTTATCCAAATAAATCCGACCGACAATGTAGTCGTTGCCTTGAAGCCTTTGAACGAAGGCGCATTGCTTGATATCCATGGAGAAACAATTCGCGTCAGCGAAACGGTTCCTCCCGGGCATAAAGTGGCGCTCAAGGACTTTGCTCCCGATGACATTATTGTCAAATATGGGTTCCCGATAGGTCATGCGACAAGCAAGATAAACAAAGGAGCTTGGGTGAATGAGCACAATATTCGTACAAATCTGAGTGGTATAAAAGATTATGCCTATCAACCGAACCTTGCGCAACAGACTATTCCTCAACAGAATCTGACATTCGAAGGATTCCGTCGCAAGAATGGTGATGTGGGTGTTCGGAATGAGATTTGGATTATTCCGACTGTAGGCTGTGTCAATGGCGTTGCACAAAAGCTCGCCAACAGACTCCGAACGGAAACAGCGTGCAAAGACATTGATTCGATTACAGCATTCACACATAACTACGGCTGTTCGCAACTGGGCGACGATCTGAAAAATACACAGACGATTCTGCGCAATATGGCGCTTCATCCCAATGCCGGAGGTGTTCTGATTCTGGGACTCGGTTGCGAAAACAACCAACCGGAAGCATTGCAACAACTGCTTGGCGATTATGATACCGAACGTATCCGCTTACTTGTTTGCCAAAAAGTGGAAGATGAGGAAACAGAAGGGATGAAACTACTGCACGAAATATACGACATCGCCTCACAAGACAAGCGCACATCCATTCCACTCAGAGAATTGCGCATAGGTCTGAAATGCGGCGGTTCGGACGGATTCTCCGGAATAACGGCGAATCCACTACTAGGTGTCTTTTCGGATTTCCTCACTGCTCAAGGAGGAACAACCGTACTGACAGAAGTGCCGGAGATGTTCGGTGCAGAAACAATACTGATGAACCGTTGTGCAACCGAAGCCCTTTTCAACAAAACGGTTCATCTGATCAATGACTTCAAACAATACTTCATCTCCAACAATCAACCGGTTTATGAGAATCCTTCACCCGGGAATAAAGCCGGAGGTATCTCGACACTGGAAGAAAAGTCGCTTGGTTGCACGCAGAAAGCCGGCAGTTCGAGTGTAAAAGACGTATTGATGTATGGAGAGCGAATTCGAACCAAAGGATTGAATCTGCTTAGTGCGCCTGGGAACGATCTGGTTGCTTCAACCGCACTCGCCGCTTCCGGATGCCAACTTGTACTTTTCACAACAGGAAGAGGAACGCCATTCGGAACATTTGTGCCAACAATAAAAGTCTCTACAAACAGTGCGCTCAACAAACAAAAACCGAATTGGATAGATTTCAATGCCAGTGCTTTGCTGGAAAGCGTTTCTATGGAATCATTGAGCGAACAGTTCATCCGTTTCGTTATTGCCACAGCCAACGGAAGCCAAACGCACAATGAAAAAAACGACTATCGGGAGATGGCCATCTTCAAGTCAGGAGTAACGCTTTAAAAAGTATATACTTTGAGTATACGAAAGTATATACTTTTGATGTATGAAAGTATATACTTTTGGTATGTGAAAGTATATACTTTTTGAACGTAAAGTATATACTTTTTTTAAACGAAGATTATAAGCGTCGAACAAGGCAATAAAAACAGTCGTTAAAAGTTGATCCAATAAGAAAAACGATGAACATATACATTCGAATACTTAGCTATTGACTTTTTTACCAAAAAATTCCGAATAGCCATGCAGCGTTTTATCTCTTTCCTGCATCTTATAATAAAACAAATCAAAAAATGAGTTCCATGAAAAAAGTATTTTCTATCGCTTCTACATGCGCGATGTTCATCATTGCCTGTTCATCACTATCCTCATGCAATAATGATGATTTCGTTAATCCAACAAAAACCAACGGACTTCCAAGTGCATTCTTCTCCACTAAAGAAGATGTAGTCAGTCTGAGTTACCAAAATAATCAGCTGATTCAAAGCAAAAAGAAAGATGGTTCATCAAAAGAAATCTCCTATGAAAAAGGGAAGATGAAAATATCTTACAATCCGCCAAGCGATGTTGCCGATGGTCATGGATGCCGCACTTTTGAACAAAAAGATGCGAACACAATACAAATATCATCGAACTTCGAACCTTCACCCGAAACGCAGATAGAAGAAATAACACTGAACGAATGGCAGCGACCACTCAAAATAACGGTACTGGGCTGGTTCCAACAAACTGACAAAGGCTTGGTAAAAATAAGGGAGATAAACAATTACGCTCTTTTCACTTACGATGCGACAGGCAAACATCTAACAAAGATAGAACAATTTGACAGTAAGAATAATCTGATTAAAAAGACAACTCTGGAGTACGATAATGCCAATGGAACAACAAGCGGCATCAAGTTTCCAACCTGGTTCCCTGATTATTGGTGCTATATTAACGCTTCAGGCATCGACAATGTCAGTATCCAGTTTCTGAATCATTATAATAATGTAACGGCTATTGCGGTCAATAACATACAAGAAGGTTCTTCGCAGACATTCCAATATCAATACACCTACAATAAAGATAATTATCCGACTGAAATAACAAGCAACATCGGTAACCCTCAGATTATTAAAATACAATACTGATAAAATTACAAAAAATCTCAATAAAATTATATTGTATTTGCATTTTATTGAGACTTTTTGATTATGTTTGTCGCCATAAAATTAGGTTATGACGATGGGTAAATATAAAACAGTCATTATTTCTTTGCTACTATTACTCTTTATAGGAGGAATAGTGTTTTTGTTTTTTGCCCAACGAAGTCTCAGTAAGCCTTTAATCCATAGAAAAGTTCTAATTATCCAATCAGATGAGTCAACTTGCAGAGACTACCTAAATTCCGAAAAAGAAATACGCGAACTTTTCAAAAAGCAGGGTATTGACGCATCTATTCATGCAGAATATCTTGATTGCGAACACTTGCTCACGCATGAAGAAGAAAAGGAGATGTTCAAGATGCTAAGTACACAACAATCATGGCATCCTGACATCATCATAACTTTCAATGATCAGGCAACTTATTCACTAATGTCGTGCAAACATCCATTAGCTAAATCTTTACCTGTCATCTTCGCCGGCGTAAACTATCCCAACTGGAATCTGCTTACAAATTATCCCAATATAAAAGGATTTTGGGATAAACCCGACATTATGGGAACAGTGCGATTGATTAAGGATATTCACGGACCTAGATGTATTTGTTTCTGGATGGGAGAATCATTCCTAGGAAGAAAAGCTGTGTATCATGCACTCAAAACGATTTCAAAAGCAGGCATAAAGAAATTAGACTACTATGATTACGAATTACTTCCTGGTGAAAAGTATAATATTACGCAATCAGATAATGAAAGAAATAGAGAATTTCTGGAAAACACCTCTTTAAATCAGAAACCGCCAAAAGAGATGGAATATAGTGCTTTTGAGATCTTCCCCAACTCGCAAGAGCATATGTTTCTAAAGCTTTCTTATCCAAAAACTTATAAAGTAGTGATGCAGATTGCACGCACGTATACAACGCGTTCGATCAGTTTAAATACAAATGTAGAAGGATTTACGGCTATCAACAGAGGTTTTGGAACAGGCGAAGGTCTGGTTGGCGGTCATATCACAACAATTCAAAAAGAAAGACAACTAGCTGTACAAATGGCAACGGATGTACTAAAAGGAAAAGATATTCTTTCGCTAGGTTACTACATGACTCCAAAAGAATATGTAGTCGACTGGAAAGAAATGAACCGTTGGAATATAGCAAAAAAACAGATCCCCGAATACTGCCATATAATCAACTACTCGCTCTATGATCAATATAAAACATTTATTCTCATAGTTGTAGTTTTAATTGTTATACTCATAAGCTATCTGGTATTTCAAAGTCTTAGGAAAGAACGCAAACTTCGCCGACATGCGCAAAAGAACCTGAAACGTAATGAGAAAATACTTTCAATGTCATTATTAAGTGGTAAAATATATTCATACGAAAGTGATGGTAAAATGTTTTATTTCGACAAAAGTTTTTATGAAGTAAACGGATTGCCCAAAGAACCTGTTTCACTTAACACTTTCCGTTCATGGTTTCATCCCACAGATAGAGAACAGTTTGACCAACTCAGAAATCAGTTCTGGAAGGTTCCGACAAATCTGGACACTCAAATTTTTCAACGTCGGCTTTCTTTCCATGGAGAAGATTATTCATGGTGGGAATTCCGCTATTCTTATTCATGCGAAGAAGAGAAATTTTTAGGGCTATGCCTTAATGTTAATAATGTCAAACAGACAGAGCAACTTCTGATAGATGCAAAACACAAGGCTGAAGAGTCAGACCGTATGAAATCGACCTTCCTTGCAGAGATGAGTCACGAAATACGAACACCGCTTAATGCTATCATTGGATTCTCGAATCTACTAGTCGAACAACATAAAGAACTTACCGATGAAGAGAGCGAACAATATTGCTCGATGATTAATACACATAGCGAGTTATTGCTCAAACTTGTTAACGATATTCTGGATCTTTCGCGTATTGAATCGGGAAGGATGACATTCAAGTGGGTTTCTTGCAATCTCAATGAACTGTTTCAAAATATTTATAATACAGAAAAACAACTTATATCCGACCGTTTGGAATTGAAACTGGACATACCTGAATCTCCGGTCATCGCAATCACCGATAATATGCGTTTCACACAAGTGATTATAAATCTCATTAATAATGCAGCCAAGTTCACGGAAAAGGGATATATTGCTTTCGGCTATCGAATCGTTGACAACGGAAAAACTATTGAAACCTACGTAGAAGATACCGGGAAAGGAATTCCACAAGAAGCACAAGAAGCCATCTTTGAACGATTTAACAAACTCGATTCTTTTGTACAAGGAGCAGGATTGGGACTTTCAATCTGTCAAGGTATCATCAGGCTTTTCGAAGGGACAATTTCTTTGCAATCAGAAATAGGAAAAGGCAGTCGTTTCACTATTTTGCTCCCTTTAATCACAACCATCGAAGAAGGATACAAACAATATACAGAATTTCATCTGTAATAATGGTAAGAGAAACTGTAATTCATCTATTCTTGAAGTTCAACTTCCGAACTAATTTTGTAACTTATTAAAATATCCACATAACTGCAATCGTTCAACAATGAAACAACTCATTATAACCATAGCCATTGCACTGACAATATCGTCAGTGCAGGCTCAAAATAAAGATACAATGAACAGAGTAGACAAATGCAAACAAACATTCACCGAACTTTTCAAAGGTGAAGCACTCAACGGAAAAGGATCTGATCCCGAACTGATGGATATACTTCAGAAATTCATTTTTGGAGAAGTGTTCTATACAGGCAATCTTGATAACAAAACACGAGAAATGATAACCTGCGTTACTTTAGCCACTTTGCAAACACTGCCTCAATTGGAAGCTCATTCAATGGCAGCGCTTAATGTAGGAGTTACACCTTTGGAACTTCGTGAAGCGATCTACCAGTGTGCGCCGTTTATTGGATTTCCGCGAACACTTAATGCTGTAGCAACAATCAACAAAGTCTTTACACAAAGAGGTATCACCTTGCCGCTCGAACAACAAGGCACAGTAAATGAAGAAAATCGCCATCAAAAAGGTGCCGACATCCAATATCCTCTTTATGGAAATGAAATTAAAGAAGCGATGAAATCTTTACCTGAAGGGATGAATAAAGCTGTACCCAACTTCCTTACAGAAATGTGTTTCGGCGATTTTTATACACGCGGAACATTAGACGTAAAGACAAGAGAAATGCTCATGCTTTGCGTTTTAACCACTTTAGGTGCGAATAATCAAATCAAGGCTCATACCATGGGCAACCTGAAAGCAGGAAATTCAAAGGAGACACTTTATTCCGCTATTATCCAATGCTTGCCTTATATTGGTTTCCCTTTTGCACTCAATGCAATCAACATCATCAAGACTACAGAAGAACAACAATAAACATCTGATAAGCATAAACAATATCAGATCTTTATCGAGTAGGAGGAAAATGAAAGTTTTCTTCCTACTTCCCTTTTCCGACCTCTCACACCACCGTACATGCCGCCTTTCCCTCTATGCGGCTTGTTATATGTTTCAGGGTACGTTTGAACTTATCTCGGCTTTTGGAATGCGCGCTTAATCCGCACCTTCTATCTCTCCTTCAGTAGAAGGAATAACCGAGATATTTCTTACCCGATAATGCACCGATGACTTCCTTCAGATTTCACCTCGCGATGAACACCCTTGTCTTTAGCTGTACGCTTGCCGCTATTTGGCTGCGTTAGAAACTTGCACCCGTTAGAATATACCCACGCTGGGCGAACTAAAAAAAGCCATCCTCACAGGTTTCACTGCCAGGACCTTGACGTTTGATTAACGAAAAATACTCGCAGATAAGACTAAAGTCAAAGTCGTGTATGGAATTATTTTCTTGATTACTCATTGTTTGATTTGTTTTGTTCAATTAACTGGAATAGATTCCCATTCATAATTGTGCTTAGATTGGCTTTTACTTTCTCAGCTGACCAGTTCCACCATTGCAGTTCAAGAAGCTTTTGAATCGTTGCTTCATCAAACCGCTTACGAATCTCCTTGGCAGGAGAACCACCCACAATGGTATAAGGTTGAACATCTTTGGTAACAACAGAACGTGTGCCGATAATTGCTCCGTCACCAATAATTACACCTTGCATGATGACCGCTTCGTAGCCAATCCAAACATCATTGCCAATAATAATGTCGCCATGATTATCCCAAGCGTCAGCACAGTACCATTCATCAAGTCCCCATTCATCGGGGAAGACAGGGAATGGATAGGTGGAAAGTGATTTCAAAGTGTGATTACCACCGGTAAACATAAACTTGACACCACAAGCGATAGAACAGTATTTGCCTATGACCAATCGTTCTTTGTTGCAAAGCGGATAATGATAGAGTACATTGTTCTTTTCAAAATCACGCGGATCGTTCACATAATCATTATAGATGGTAAAGTCGCCTACAATAATACTTGGGTCTTTAACAACCGACTTCAAATAGACACTCTCCGTACCGTTATTTCCCTCACGAGGGAATACTTTATCAGGATTCATATGATTTTTTTTTTTTCATTTTAGAGATACCACCTATGAAATATAGTAATCCGATACCTCCAGAGATTACTACCGAAGAGACACCCGTCATAGTGCATTGCCCCCGATCAAGCATCCAGTAACAACCGACTCCTGCCCTGAACAAGAAAACGGCAGCAATAGTGAAGATGCCTAACCAAAGTAATGGCAGTTTGCGTATGCGACCTTCGGCCGACAAAGCATAAAGACCACACAAAGCAAAACATGCAGCAATGACCAGTGTGATAACATAAGGCCAATACCAGCCATTCGATGCAATCTGATTCATAATATCATTAATTCCATATAAACGGAAGGCTGCATTCAGCCAAGGCATGCACAAAACATGAGCAATTGCCAAGGTTATATTTAGCCAACCTGCTATGCCGAGTAATGAAATACATTTCATCTTTATATATTAAATTGACTTATATTGTTTATCTCAATTTGAAGTTTGTGCAGGAACATGCTTGCGTGCGCTCCATCCATCTGTACATGATGAAATTGGAATGATATGGGTAAAGATACTTTAAACCAATTTCTACGGTATTTTCCCCACATTACCATGGGGTTGCAGAATTTGTCGGTATATTGATTAACTATGCAATCCAATTCCGTTGATACCATTGACGAGGTTCCTACCACCATTGCATCATCGGTAAAGGTACTTTTGCAATGCTGGGTCACTTCCTTTGTCATACGAAGATAATCCGAATTAAAGTCGGTTAACTTATCGGTTAATGGTATGTCACAAGAATTAATACCTCCATTTACGTTTGGTACTATTACGTTTATAGCCAATTTATCGTATTCTAATAATTTTCCGTTGACTGGAAGCATATAGAATTGTTCTATTCTTGCAGCAGCTCTGCCTATGCACCAGCATAAAAGCATATTTAATTTAAGATGGTGCTTTTTTGCATAGCTAAGTAATCTTTTAATTTCAAAGGTTTTTGTGAGTGTTACCATAGGCATCGGCGATGTCATCCACATCTCGAAGGCAGCAGACCGTGATGTCTCTTTCGGGTTAATTTCTTTCATAATTTTATCATTTTACTTGTTCTCTCTACATCAACCCAAGAATATGATTCCGGAGTATGACGTTTTAAAAGGTCTGAGGGATTATATCCCATAATATCTTTAAAATCGGCAATCAGATGGGATGCACCGTAATATCCGAAAGGCTCAGATAACTCATCCAAGGATGGTACTTCAATGACTTGCCGACAAGCTTGAAGCAGGTAGCCCATGATTCTTTGATGCCGAATCAACCTGAGGTATCCTTTAGGCATGATGCCCACATATTCCGAAAAGATTCTTCTGAACTGCTTGGGCGACAGATTGGCATTGTCTGCCATTACCTCTACGGATAGGTTCATAAAGCCATTGGCAGCAGTTAGAGCTGAATGGATTCGTTTGAAATTCAACTCATCTGCTTTCACCTGCATCAGTCGGGAAAGGAAATAGCTGTTCAACATCTCCCAACATTGATTGATATCCGGTGCTGAAAGGATTTGTTCCTCCAATATCATTAGTTCTTTGTCTGAAATGTCCTGAGGCGAGCATACTAAGCCATAAAAATCCATGGAAGACATTGGAAAGAAACGACGTAACCCATAAGGCTCAAATTCCACGCCAACAGCTTCTACGTTATATGATTGAATCACCAAACTTTTCATACGTTGACCACCTAAACCTGTTTGATATTTGCCAAGTCCTGTATAATCGAGAGCACCACTTCTATAAAAGCATAGTCCCATTAGACCATTGGGGACAATCGTCTGTAGCACCTCTTTAGAAGAATCATTCCTCAAATACCAATAGGTTTTGATAAAAGGTGTCAATTCACTGGATGGTTGCATCAACTGTAATATCACAACATACGTTATTTGAGATGATATTTCACTTTCATCAACGATTTGTCTTCGTCAGACAAACTGTCATAATAGGCTTTCCATCCTGGACAAAAGGAGGTGTGCCAATGCCAAAACCTTGCAATCAATGATTTTGGATTCTCTTCATATTTGCGTCGCATTCGGCATTCGGCGCAAGGGTATTTCTTTGCTTCCATTTTAAAATATTGTAAATCAAGTGTAAAGGTAACAGGTTTTTAACTTCTGATATAATAAAAAAGGGACATCTAATAACTAAAACTGATTTTTTTATTAACTGAATGCGATAATCGCATAATCTGGCAAGCATAACAAATAAAAAAGCAATCCGTAGACCACCCTGACTTCGTCAATGCGTCACCCAAGGTGAATGTTGTTGTATTACATCATAATAATGAAACACGTCTTCTTTTATATTATCTCGTTATCGTTTGTCGCCAAGTACACTCTTCTAGGACAAGAGAATCCATTCAAACAGTTCAATCTTTCTTCTTCTCTTTGGATAATTTGCTTAACCGACAACATCCTCTGTATAAACTTTCCAATAAAATTGATTAGAAAAGGTTCAAAGAGGTTTTTCTCACCTGTATTGCCCTGATAATGACCGTCCGGGTAAGCTATTCGTTTAATGTTCGGTTTGTTAATTCTCAAGCATTTTGCGGAATATTTCCGATTTCACCTTGCGATGAACGCCCTTGTCTTTAGCTGTACGCTTGCCGCTATTTGGCTGCGTTAGGAACTTGCACCCGTTAGAATATACCCATGCTGGGCGAACTAAAAGAGCTGCGCCAAATATTTCTGACGCAGCTCTTCTATTATATTAATGTATATGATTCTTATTCCTGATCACCGTCAAAGTCGGGGCCATTCTGGAAATTCATATTGTTATCCTGTTCGTTTGGACGGTCCTGATAGTTAGGTCTGTCCTGACGATCACGACGCGGTCCGCGATCCTGATGATCATGACGAGGACCACGATCTGGACGACCGCCTCTATCACCACGATCGCCTCTTGGTCCGCGATCTCCACGATCACCGCGATCATTTCTTTGAGGACGTTCGCTTCTTGGAGGACGTTCTTCGTAACCTTCCGGTTTATCAAGCAGAACTCTATGAGACAATTTGAACTTGCCTGTCTTCGGATCGATATCAACCAACTTAACAGCAATGGTATCACCTTCTTTCAAGCCAGTTTCTTCCATCGTATCAAAACGCTTCCAGTCGATTTCAGAGATATGAAGCAGACCATCCTTGCCCGGCATGAATTCAACAAATGCACCATAAGGCATAACAGAAGAAATCTTTCCTTCATAGGTCTCACCTACTTCAGGAACAGCGACAATTGCCTTGATAGCACGTACAGCTGCATCGATAGTTTCTTTATTCTTACCTGCGATCTCAATCTTACCAACGCCGCCTTCTTCTTCAAGTGCAATAGATGCACCGGTTTTCTCTTGAATACCCTGAATAATCTTGCCGCCCGGGCCGATTACAGCACCGATAAATTCTTTAGCAATAACCATATTCTCGATACGTGGAGCATGAGGCTTCAGATCAGGACGAGCTTCAGGCTGTGCTTCCAGAATCTTATTCAGAATGAACAGACGACCTTCTTTAGCTTGAGCCAAAGCTTTCTCCAAAATTTCGTATGACAGACCGTCAACCTTGATATCCATCTGTGTTGCAGTGATACCATCTTTGGTTCCGGTTACCTTGAAATCCATATCACCCAGATGATCCTCATCACCTAAGATATCTGAAAGAATAGCATAATTCGTACCCTTATTTTCAGAAATCAAACCCATTGCGATACCTGAAACCGGTTTCTTCATTTGAACACCTGCATCACGCAAAGCCAATGTTCCGGCACAAACTGTTGCCATGGATGAAGAACCATTTGACTCCAAAATATCTGAAATGATACGAACCACATAAGGGAAATTCTCTGGAATCATCCGTTTCAACGCACGCCAAGCCAAATGACCGTGACCAATCTCACGACGACCAACACCACGAGAAGCTTTAGCTTCACCGGTAGCATACGGCGGGAAATTATAGTGCAGTAAGAAACGTTCCTTACCTTGATTCAAAACATCGTCAATAATCTTCTCATCATCTTTGGTTCCCAGCGTAACAGTTGAGAGCGACTGTGTTTCACCACGAGTGAAGATTGCTGAACCATGAGGGCCAGGAAGACAATCGGTTTCAATCCAGATCGGACGAATCTCATTTGTCTTACGACCATCCATGCGTTTACCTTCATCGAGTACAGCACGACGCATAGCCTCTTTCTGAATATCAGCATAGTAACGGTTAAGCATCTCAACCTTTTCGTCTGTCAGTTCCTCTTCTGTAAACTTGGTCTTATATTCTTCCAAGATAGCATCGATAGCACTCAAACGCTCCAGTTTAGGCAGAGCAGCAACGGCTACAGCATATACTTTAGAATAAGTTGAATCATGAAGATCCTTACGCAAATCTTCATCGTTCGTCTCATGGCAATATTCGCGTTTTACCGTTTTGCCACAAGCTTCAGCAAGCTCCAACTGAGCCTGGCACTGTAACTTTATAGCTTCGTGAGCCACTTTGATTGCTTCAAGCATTTCAGACTCCTGAACTTCGTTCATTTCGCCTTCAACCATCATGATATTATCCAAAGTAGCACCTACCATAATATCTATATCAGCTTTCTCCAATTGTGTAAACGTTGGATTAACAATATATTGACCATCAACACGAGCCACACGGACTTCCGAGATAGGTCCGTTAAATGGAATATCGGAAACAGCTAATGCTGCCGAAGCAGCCAATCCTGCCAATGCATCAGGTATATCCTCTCCATCAGCCGAAAACAGAACCACATTTACATAAACCTCAGCATGATAATTGTCCGGGAAAAGCGGACGAAGCGCGCGGTCAACCAAACGCGAAGTAAGAATTTCATAATCAGAAGCTTTACCTTCTCTCTTTGTAAAGCCTCCAGGGAAACGGCCAAATGCCGAATATTTTTCTTTGTACTCTACCTGTAACGGCATAAAATCAGTACCCGGCACTGCATCTTTAGCAGCACAAACAGTTCCCAGCAACACCGTATTGCCCATTCGAACGGTTACTGAGCCATCCGCCTGTTTTGCCACTTTGCCGGTTTCGATGGTGATGGTCCTTCCATCAGCCAGCGTAATCGTCTTGTTAATTGGATTAAGCATAATTTTTTTCTTATTTATCTTTCTCTGTAAAAATTGTTGCAAAGGTAAGCAAAGTTTATTGGCTAAATGCATGATTATGAAAATAAAAATATGGGATTCCATCTTTTTTTGCAAAAATATTTGGAAGATTTCTCAAAATATGAGGATACGACTGTAAAATAATGTATATTTGCAGCAAAATATAATCATTCATGATACTCAAAATATGAGAAACATATCTATAAAAGTACTAACAGTCATAGGTTTTTGCATGCTTCTGTTCGCCGGATGCCGCAATAACACGGAATTCACTGTGAAAGGAGTCGTTTCAGGTGCAGAAGGGCAAATGATGTACCTCGATAATGTAGGTATCTCGGATGTTACCACACTGGATTCCATCAAACTGAGTGCCAAAGGACAATTCAAGTTCATCAAGAAACGTCCGCAATATCCAGACTTTTATCGTTTGCGTTTAAACAACCAACTGATAAACTTCTCCATCGATTCCACCGAAACGATTTCGGTAGTTGCTGATGCAGGTACGTTTGCCACCACTTATACAGTTGAGGGATCCAAGAACTGCAAAGCAATCAAAACTATCACTTTAGCACAGCTGGATGCTAATCAGATCATCAATCGTCTTCGCAAAGATTATGAAGACAAGATCATTACAGATACCACCTATCGGACGAAGTTGATTGCTGCAGCAGATGCATATAAAACCATCGCACGCAAATACATTTATAGTGCTCCAATGTCGGCAGCTGCTTATTTTGCATTATTTCAGCAGATAGACGGATTACTGATTTTCGACTTATACGATAAGACAGATTTGAAAGCGTATGGAGCAGTTGCTACAAGCTTCGACCATCTATACCCACAAAGTCCACGTTCGCAACAGTTGAAGAATCTGACCTTGCAAGCGATGAAAGTGATTCGCAGCCAACGTTCGGTTGATCTGTCAAACATCAAACAAAATGAAGTAGGCTTTCTGGATATCGAGCTGCCAGACGCACGAGGCAACTACGTTAAACTCTCAGCTATCGCGCCGGGGAAAACTGTTCTTGTGAATTTTACAGCTTACCAGACCGAATGGTCGCCTTCACTGAATATGATGTTGGGCGATTTGTACACCAAATATCACAGCAACGGACTTGAAATATATCAAATATCTTTAGACAGCGACTTGAACTTCTGGCGTAATGCTGCATCCAATTTGCCATGGCATTGCGTCATCGACCCGCAGTCGGTCTATTCGCAAGTTGCAGCCTTATATAATATACGGCAATTACCAACGGCATTCATTATCGATAAGAAAGGTAATCTGGTCAAACGCCTTGATGATTTACGTAATTTGGATACTGCCGTAAAGGCTTCTCTCTAATATATTAAGGCAAAAGAATATGTTTTAAAGCAGTTTGCAAAGTTTGTTTTTCCAAAAAAGAAACTCTATCTTTGCAATGTTTATGAAATAATAGAGTTCCGGTCACGCTGTGATCGGGATTCTTTTTTTATTACAAAAAAAGCAATCATTAATAACAACCATTTATAATTTAGGAGGATTTAATTATGGCTGTCAACTACATGACAAAAGAAGGCTATGACAAGATTTTGTCCGAGATTAATTATCTTGAATCGGTCAAACGTCCTGAAATTTCTGCCCAGATTGCAGAAGCACGTGAGAAAGGTGACCTTTCTGAAAATGCAGAATATGATGCAGCCAAAGAAGCTCAAGGCATCATGGAATCAAAACTGGCACAATTGAAAGGATTAATCTCAAACGCACGATTGATTGACGAATCACGTGTAAAAACAGACGAAGTTCAAATCTTGAATAAAGTGAAGATTAAAAACGTAAAAAATAACGCAGTTATGTCATACACCTTGGTTTCAGACTCTGAAGCGAACTTGAAAGCAGGGAAAATTGCAGTAAGCACACCTATTGCTCAGGGATTGATGGGTAAGAAAGTAGGCGATATTGTCGACATCAAAGTGCCGTCAGGTGTTATGCGTTTTGAAATTATGGATATATCTATTTAAAACTTCATACAAAATATGGCATCAATATTCAGCAGAATCGTAGCAGGCGAAATACCTTGCCACAAAGTTGCAGAAGACGAAGAGTTCTTTGCCTTCTTGGATATCAGTCCGGTTGCTATCGGACACACATTGGTTATCCCAAAGAAAGAAATAAATTATATCTTCGATATCGACGACGCGATGCTGGGACGAATGATGGCTTTTGCCAAACGAGTAGCACGCGCACAAGAAGCAGCAATTCCTTGCAAACGCATCGGAATAGCCGTAATGGGATTGGAAGTGCCGCACGCACATATCCATCTGATTCCTATCACCAAAGAGTCGGATATGTACTTCGGAGGCAAAAAACCGGAGGTAACTCAAGAAATGCTCGCTGCAACGGCAGCACAAATTAGAAGTTATTTTAAATAAATATGTAAAGTTTTTATTATGCATATCATTGCATTAAAAAAAACTTTTGTAAATTTGCCTCATGCTATAAGTTTTATAGCTGAAAACAGTATTTTATAATTTTGATTCATTAGTGGTTTTTACTCATACACTTGTTAACCTATATTGAAAGGCCAACCTGAGAAGGACGGCCTTTCGTTTGTTTTACTACTTCCATATTATTCCTATTCGGATATAATCAAAAATACATCTAATTGAAAGTTCCAAAACATTCGAATGCGCGAACCATTTCTTTCGAAAGAAAAAATATTTCATTCGAATGGAGTGATCATCGCATTCGAATGAAATTTCCCGCCCTTTAAGCTTTTAGTTAAATCGTTTATTTGCTGGCTTTTATGATTCCTGAATCAGAATCACTGTTGTTGACTCTCTTTTGAACATCCTTATATTTACGACCGAACGAAAAATTATAGGCAAACGTCGCAATCACTAATTTCGAACTTTCTTTGAAATAGTTGCTCCGATGATAGGAAGCGTAACGATTCCAATTCTCTGTCTCTTGCTTATAATCATCTGTAAATGGATTCAATACCATTGCACCGATAGTAACGGCTTTAATCCGATAGTTCAATATAATACCTTGAATATTCTCTCCTCCACTCATTGTTTCGCCACTGAACCAATTGTAGTTCGTGAAAATCCTATAAGCCAACATAAAATTCTTCCAAGTCAGCGAAGCATTAACATTATACCACCAATTGGTGTAATGATGCGTATAATCATTGCCATTACTGATATAATAATTGACGCCGCCGGTCAACGAAACTTGCAATAAATCTTTCCACGGACCGAACCGCAACTCCGCCGTAGAAGCCAGACGTTGCCAATTACGCTGATTATCCCAACTCTGAATAATCTTGTTGCCTTCCTGATTTTTCTCGTCCATGATAGCTTTCGGTTGATAATCGTACACATTCGACAGGTTGAAATAAATCAGCTTCTTCTTGAATTCATAATCCAACTGAGTACGATAACACAGATAGGATTTCAAATTTGGATTGCCTCGCTGAATCTGCAATGAATCAATCGTCTGATCAATCGCACTCAATTCGCCAAGCGAAGGAGCAGTATTGCTGATATCCGATTTCAGACGGAGAGACGACTGATTCGGAAAAGCATAGAAAAGCGTCAATCGCGGATTAAACGTATACCGATCGTAAGAGATTTCCGATCCCTGCTGACTGTAATACGAGCGCGTAATGCCTGCTCCTACCGAATAATCCAATTTCTTAATCTTCCCCGATAGTTCAGAGTAGGCATAACTTTCAGCTTGAACCATGTGCGTATCATAATGATGTCCATTGGTATACGAATTGTCTGAAAATGATTGCGAATGGCGCAGACCGGTACTGATCCGATAGTTATTGGCAAACTTCTTCTCATAGATAGCTTCGCCGATGATTGAATATTTATTGCCTTCGACATGATTATTTACATCAGTCAGCAATTGCTGTTCACGGCTTTCCTGATAAAGACGCTTAGTGCTACTTTGATTGTAAGTACCTACAAGATTGAAAACCAGCAACTGATTATTCTTCAAATCTCTCTGATAATAAAGATCCAACGAAGGAACACGATAATTTTCAGAAGAGCGATCAATCATATTTACACGATCGGTAAGATTGGCGACATTCTCCAATACTCCTTTGTAATCACAATGAGGCTGATCATTGGCCCAAAAGCGTAATGACGCATTAAACATGTACTTATCAGGATCTTGAATACTATAATTTGCCCGCAGATTATGCATGTATAGTTCGGCATGCGACGGTTCGCCAATCTCTTTACGGTTTATCAAAGAGCCGTCAGCCAAATGGAATTCTTCTTCATTATTCCGCTTCATTCCATAAAAATCGCGTGGACCAAAACGGTAATTAGTGCTCCATTCCGATTTCTTATGATTGATTTTAGCAGTGACCATGTGTTCTCCCCACATCGCATTCAGACCTTGTTCAAGATCTGTACTAAAACTTCCTCCCGTTTCCGGACGACGAACGATATAATCCAGAACAACATCGGCATTATTATATCGCAAACCCGGATTATCATGAAACTCTATCCTGACAATTTCTTGCGGCAATAAAGCCTTGATATCGCTCTGTTCCACTTTAACGCCATTGATACGAAGTTGCACTGTTCCATTGCCAATGGTTTTTATCTGACTGTTTATCATATCAACTTGTATGCGTGGCAACATCAACTGTTGCAACAAGTCCATGCCGTTAGTTGATGCTTTGACTTGTCGATCCGAAGGTACAACCAGTTTCCGATCAATACGACTCGTCTGATTTGAAGCGACTGCTGTTACACCTTCCAAAGCGACTGATGCATCGGAAAGAATGATACCGGGCAGATTTGTTGATTTAGTCAAGTCGGGAACGGCAATGTAAACCGTCTCATATCCCAGACTTGATACTGCCAAAAGATAGCTGCCTTTCTTTATTTTCTCAAGTGCAAAAAGTCCTTTATGATCCGTACTTGCGCCTGTTATAAACGCCGAGTCAGTCGTCATTAAAACGACATTGGCATATTCCAAAGGTACTTTGTTAGCGTCGCTGACCGACCCTTTTATCTGTATATTTTGAGCAAGGATGCCCTGGATCATGCCGACTAGCAGCATGAACGAAATCAAAAATCGTCTCATATTATGATAATTTATTTATGAGCAGCTTGACAAGTTGGCCATCCTTGTTTGCCACATCCGCTTTTACTATTATGACGCAAAACTCTAACAAATGTTACAAGAAATCTACTATTTATTCAACTTTTTTCAATGAACCCCTGCCCGCAATCTTCTGATCAAGAATACTCGGATTGCCTTTATAGCGAATCTCTCCACTACCGGCAATTTTAGCAGAAATAGATTCGTTTACAGATATTTCCACCTGATTACTTCCTGCCATTTCGCACGATAGTTTATTAGCTGTCAGACTGAAAGCATTCACATTACTGCTTCCTGCAGCTTTTACGTTCATTTCATCGGCCGTTCCGCAAAGATTAAGCGAACCGCTGCCCGCAATTTCACAAGTCAAGTTCTTCACCGACATCGTATCCACCGTAATCGAACCACTTCCGGCAAGCGCAAGATTCAAGTCGTCACACTTCAACAAGCTGTCAACCCGGCAAGTACCCTGTCCTGCCATCTTCAGTGACTTCAATGTTTTTGAACCGACGAGAATCACAAAGCGTGTCGGTGAAAGAAATTCTTGATCATTTATGGGTTTAATAGTCAACTTATTATTTTCACCCTTCACCTCAAGCTTATTCATAATGTTCTGATCCACCTCTATCTTAAGCGATGGAAGACTGTCTGAATGAACATAGTTCAACTCAATATTTCCACCACCTACAGCAAGTTCGTCAAAATCGGTGATAGAATAAGTTTTACTTACAACATGACCGTCGCCACGCACATTTATTCTTCCACAAGATGAAAAACTAATCATCAAAAGAAATGCAACAATAAGGGAGATATTTAATCGTTTCATATTCTCAATATTTAAATTGTTAGACAGTAAAGATATTATACCATGGCAATGTATTTATACCACTGATTCCCATTTGATAAACATAAATTCCACAAAGAATCAAAGAAACAATCCAAAAGCCTAAAAGCGTCCAACGGAACGGCACTGGCAACGGTTTGATCTTGAATAATTGCGTGCAAATAGCATATAATAAGGAGAAGACTGGAATGCCAATCAACAGAATGACACCAATGCATCCCATGATTGCCAAAGGAAGCGGAGCTCCGGCAAGCACATCCGAACCAAACGGAGAAAGATGATAAAGAATACCCGTTCCACCAACCATCAAAGCGAAGGCGACAACAACCAGTACAAATACTACCAGCAAAAGCACCGGAAGAAGAATGACACCAACTAAAATGGCAATAAATTTCAACAGGAATCCAAAGATTGTTACAACAACATCGCCCAGTCGCTGCAATCCGTTGCGAGGTTTGTCGGAACTGGCAAAGTCGTTCATCTTATTTGATACTTTCTCAAATCCATCTGTTACCGTTTTACCGATATTCTCGACCGTAACACTCTGTCCGTGCATTCTCAATTTATCGGTCGCACTCTTAGCCTGTGGCATAACAAGCCAGCAGATAATATAGGTAATCGTAACAAAGAAAGTTGAATGAGGAATAAACAATAATAAAATCATAATCAGTCGAACAGCTGTTGCATCCCAATTCATATAAGCGGCAATACCAGCAGCGACGCCACCTAAGATACGATTATCCGGGTCGCGCATCAGTTGTTTCTTATCTGTTGCCTCTTTGGTTTCCTGATAAATAGGAGCTTTCTGTTCTTCTTTATTCTCGGAATCTTCCTCAGAAGCAAAAATCTCTTCTGGTTTTCCCATACGTTTGATTACTTCTTCTATATTTTCTATCGTGATCACTTCGAAACCCAAACGTACGCGGGCATTCAGCAACTCTGATATACGCAATTCGAAGTCGTTCATAATTTCATCAGAACCCTCTTCCCGTTTGAAGTGTTCTCTCAGGTTAGTTAGATATTTGTCTAACAATTGGTAGGCGTCCTCATCTATATGAAATACGGTTCCACCTAAATTTACTGTAAGTGTCTTTTTCATCGACTTATGATTTTAATTGTTTCTTAAATGACTAATGGTATCTTCAAGTTCTTGCCATGACTGCTCCAACTCTCCAAGGAATTCCTCACCTTCGCTAGTGAGTTTATAATATTTACGTGGTGGGCCTTGTGTTGACTCAATCCATTGATAACTTAGCAAGCCGCTATTTTTCAATCGAGTTAATAAGGGATATAAAGTACCTTCCACCACAATCAATTGCGCCTCTTGCAACTTCTGAATGATATCAGAAGTATAAGCCGGCTCTTTTTTAAGGAGTAATAGAATACAATATTCTAATATTCCTTTTCGCATTTGTGATTTGACATTTTCTGCATTCATATACTATGTTCTATTTTACACTGCAAATATATGTATTACGATTGTACTATGTATTACATACTACTATCATTTATTATAGTTTAACAATTAAGGACTATTTCATTAACATCCTGCCCCTAAAAAAGAACCAAACGTTGTTGGTTACAACAAAAAAGCGTACATTTGTACAATAATTAAAATAGAAGAGTCATGTTATGTTGTCACTACGCTGAATTAATCAAACGTCAGGCCAAACATTATGGATCTCGTACCGCTCTGAAATACAGAGATGATACTACCAGAAAATGGCAAAAAATCTCGTGGACTGAATTCGCGGAAAAGGTAATGCTCACTGCAAAGGCAATGGCAGAATTTGGAATCAAAGTTCAAGAAAAAATTGGAGTCTATTCCCAGAACATGCCTCAGTACTTATATACAGATTTCGGAGCTTATTCTAATCGAATCGTTTCCATTCCGATGTATGCGACCAATTCTCCCGAACAGGTTGAATATACAATCAACGACTCCGGGATTCATACACTCTTTGTTGGAGAACAACTACAATACAACAATGCCTATATTGTCCAGAGACGTTCACAGTTTCTGAAACGAATCATCGTGTTCGATCATTCGGTACTGTTTAATCCTGAAGATAAAACCTCTGTATATTTTGATGATTTTCTTCGCTTAGGCGACAACTCACATGCGGAGAGCGTTGTCAAGATAAGGACTAAAGAAGCAGTACCCGAAGATTTGGCTACCATTATATATACTTCTGGTACAACCGGCGTTTCAAAAGGCGTCATGCTTACACATGCGAATTACCTTGAAGCCATGCGCACTCACAGTATACGAATTCCGTATATATCCGAGAAAGATGTATCCATGTGTTTTCTGCCACTGACTCACATTTTTGAGAAAGGATGGACATACTACTGCTTATGCCAAGGAGTAACGATTGCCATCAATCGAGATCCAAAAATGATACAACAAACCCTGCCGGAAGTCAAACCGACAGCAATGTGTAACGTTCCACGTTTCTGGGAAAAAGTTTACGCCGGGGTTCAGGAAAGGATGCAGAAATCTCCTGCTTCGATACAAAAGATTTTCGAAGCAGCTATAAAAGTCGGACATCGTTATTATTTTGAATATAAGAACAAGAATATTCCTGTTCCAACCGGACTGAAATTAAAATTCGAGTTCTATGACAAGACTGTATTTACAATGATGAAGAAAGTGATCGGTATAGAAAGAGGTCGATTCTTCCCTGTTGCAGGTGCTCCATTATCAAATAAAATTTATGAATTTCTACTTTCGGTAAATATACCTATTATATATGGTTACGGATTGAGCGAAACAACGGCAACCGTTTCCTTCTGCCCAATTACCGGAAACCTCTTTGGTTCTGTTGGTAAAGTGATGCCAGATCTCCAAGTAAAGATTGATCCACAAAACAATGAGATTCTAGTCAAAGGCAAAACAATCACTTCCGGGTATTACAACAAACCGGAAGAGACAAAAAAAGCATTTACCGAAGACGGCTTTTTCCGCACAGGCGATGCCGGATATATCGAAGATGGCGATCGTCTTTTCTTTACCGAGCGAATCAAGGATTTGTATAAGACATCCAACGGAAAATACATTGCACCTCAAGCTATTGAAGCAACCATGTGTGGCGATGCTTATATCGAACAGATTGCTGTCATTGGCGATGAGCGCAAATTTGTCAGTGCCCTGATTGTTCCATCCTACGAACTATTAGCCAAATATGCGGAAGAAAAGAATATTTCTTTCACGAATACAGAAGATTTGGTTCACAATCCGAATATCATTCGCTTGATGGAAGCCCGTGTAGAAAAACATCAGAAAACATTAGCACCTTTTGAGAAAATCAAGCGGTTCACTTTACTTTCCGAACCATTTAAAATGGGTTGTGAATTGACTGATACACTCAAATTGCGTCGCTCTACGATTCTAAAGAAATATGCAGAAGTAATTGATTCAATGTATAAAGAATAGTTATCTTTGCACCCAAATTAAAAAAAACGATAAACGAATATGATTACATCAGACCAGCTACATAACGTGTTGGAGCGCGAGCAAGCGCTGAGGGGGTATCTTTGACATAGATGGTAAAACCATCCAGTTGGAGGAAGAAGAACTGCGTACACACGATCCTCATTTTTGGGAAGATGCCAAGAGTGCAGAAGTGCAGATGAAAAAAGTCAGAGCACTAAAAAAATGGGTTGAATTATATAACGAAGTTCACACTGCCGCCGAAGAATTACAATTAGCTTTTGATTATGTTAAAGAAGGCATCGTAAGTGAAGCCGAAGTAGATGAAGCCTACAGCAAAGCCTTAAAACTCACGGAAGATCTTGAATTCAAGAACATGCTTCGCAATGAAGCCGACCAGATGAGTTGTGTTCTGAAAATCAACTCAGGTGCTGGAGGAACAGAAAGCCAGGATTGGGCATCGATGCTTCTTCGTATGTATACTCGTTGGGCTGAAGCTAATGAATATAAGATTACCGTATCCAATTATCAGGAAGGTGATGAAGCTGGAATCAAAACAGCTACACTTAATATCGAAGGCGATTACGCTTATGGATATCTGAAAAGTGAAAATGGCGTACATCGCCTGGTTCGCGTATCTCCCTACAATGCACAAGGTAAACGAATGACCTCTTTCGCTTCCGTGTTTGTAACTCCATTAGTCGACGACACGATAGAAGTGAAAGTGGATGCAGCCGCTATTTCATGGGATACATTTCGTTCAGGGGGCGCTGGTGGACAGAACGTTAATAAAGTAGAATCAGGTGTTCGTCTGCGTTATCAATATAAAGATCCCTATACAGGCGAAGAGGAAGAAATCCTCATCGAGAATACAGAGACGCGCGATCAGCCTAAGAACCGCGAGAATGCCATGCGACAGCTGCGTTCAATATTATATGATAAAGAACTTCAGCACCGCATGCAAGAAAATGCAAAGATCGAAGCCGGAAAGAAAAAGATTGAATGGGGTTCGCAGATACGCAGTTATGTATTCGACGACCGTCGTGTAAAAGATCATCGTACCAATTATCAGACATCAGATGTCAACGGTGTGATGGACGGAAAAATCGATGGATTCATCAAAGCTTATCTGATGGAGTTCGCTGGTGAAGAATCAGGAGAGAAATAATAACCATAATGCAAAATTATGACTAAAAATGAGAATTTATTTTTCACCTCTTGCATATCTCGATTTTAAGTCGTAATATTGCACCCGTTTTCAAAGCATAGCCTTTGAAAAGGTCCCATAGCTCAGTTGGTCAGAGCACCTGACTCATAATCAGGGAGTCCTTGGTTCAAGCCCAAGTGGGACCACTCTTTTTATAAGTGTTTGGGTATCCACAATGAAGAAATTCCGATTTATATTGACAATATTATTATCATCACTTATTATCGTAAGTGGTGGTGGAATTTCTGTTATGCACTATTGTTGTGCCAAATGCCAGATGGAACAGTGCTGCGGACAGTCTATCTGTAAAAATCATAATAAGCATCAATCAACAGCGACTCTTCAAAAAAAGGGAGTCTGTTCTTCATCCTATTTTAAAGTAGATTGGGTTAAAAATATTACAGAGACACCATCTCTCATTCCGAGCGTCACAACTTTTTGCGGACTCTTGCCGCAAACTATTTGCGACAATCTATCTGTAATCAATTATCTACTTAAACATCAGTACTGGCCTCCTCCGGACCTGTTTACTCCACGCCACGTTCTGGCATTGTTTTCTATACTTATTATTTGATATACTTCCTTTTACTCATCACGAAAGGGGAAGATTCGTCATGCCTCCATTCAGAAGGTAATGCGACTGCTTTGGTATCATTCCGTGCAGTTAGAAGCAAACGACATCATGTCTTTTTCTTTCAAGATACCCGTTCAAAAGAAGTCAAATCAAAATAAGTATAATAATGAAACATAGAATCATTAGAATCACAATATACCTGCTGTTAACTGCTATTGTAACACAAGCGCAAGTACATGGCATAGTTAAAGACAAATCCGGTTCGCCAATAGCCGGTTGCAACCTTTTTTGGTCTGAAACAACACAAGGCACAACAACCGGCAGCGACGGAAGTTTCACACTCACAAAACCCACGGACAAGCAAAAACTTATTGCCAGTTTTGTAGGCTATGAAAACGACACCATTCTGGTAAAAGGCAACAACGAGAGACTAAATATAACGCTTCATGAAGGCGTAGAACTCAACGAAGTAACTGTCGTTTCTCGCAAAGTTGGAACTGCCAAGTTGCGCGGCAGTGCAATGAATGTTGATGTCATCAGCAGCACTGAACTTTTACGCGCTGCATGTTGCAATCTTGGAGAAAGTTTCACAACCAATCCGTCAGTTGACGTTGCTTACAGTGACGCCGCAACAGGAGCCAAAGAAATCAAACTCCTCGGATTATCCGGTACGCATGTACAGATGCTGACCGAAAATATTCCTAACTTTCGCGGAACCGCTTCGCCTTATAGTTTGGGATATGTTCCCGGACCATGGATGCAAAGTATTCAAGTAAGCAAAGGCAGTTCTTCCGTAAAGAATGGCTATGAAGCCATCACCGGACAAATCAATGTAGAATTCAAGAAGCCTCAGAATCCGGATGCCGACTGGTTTTCAGGCAATCTCTACACAAGCAGTACAGGTCGTTATGAAGCGAATGCTGATGCAACACTCAAATTGTCAAACAAATGGAGTACTTCACTGCTCGCCCACTATGAGAATGAAACGATGAGTCACGACAGTAATCACGACGGTTTCGAAGATATTCCTCAAGTGAAACAATACAATGTATGGAATCGCTGGTCATACCTTGGCGAACATTACGTTTTTCAAGCAGGCATCAAGGCGTTGTCTGAAACACGCAACAGCGGGCAGATGAGTCACAGCGACAACAACCAGATAGCCAATCCTTATCAGATTGGAATAGAGACCAATCGCTATGAGGCATTTACCAAGAATGCCTACATTTTCAATAAGGAGAAAAACACAAATGTTGCGCTCATCCTTTCCGGTTCTTTACATCAACAAGATGCCGATTACGGATTAAAAAAATACAATGTCGATCAGAATAATGAATACGCCTCATTGATGTTCGAAACAGAATTGAGCAAACATCATAGTCTTTCTACCGGATTGAGTTTTAATTATGACTCTTACAACCAGCATTATCGCTTTGCAAACGATGCATCACTGGCTCTCACCAAAGATTTCACTAACGAGTCTGTACCAGGTGCGTATATTCAGTATACTTACAATTTGAATGACAAACTCGTTCTGATGGCCGGATTAAGAGGCGACCACAGCAATGAGTACGGCTATTTTGTAACGCCGCGCTTTCATGCCAAATACAATCCGAACGAATATATTCATTTCCGCCTCTCAGCAGGCAAAGGTTATCGTACCAATCATATCCTAGCTGAAAACAATTATCTTTTGGCAAGCAGTCGTAAGATTTCTATTGCCGATCATTTGAATCAAGATGAAGCTTGGAATTATGGTACCAGTACTTCTGCATACATTCCTTTATTTGGCAAGACGCTGAATCTGAATGCAGAATATTACTATACCGACTTCCAGAAACAAGTAATTGTAGATATGAATTCCGATCCGCATTCTGTACTGTTTTACAATCTGGATGGCCGTTCATACTCACATGCTCTACAATTGGAAGCAACGTATCCATTCTTCACCGGATTCACTTTTACAGCTGCTTATCGGTGGACGGATGTCAAATCGACCTATAACGGACAACTGATGCGTAAACCGTTGACAAGCAAATACAAAGGGTTGCTCACCGCCTCTTATCAGACGCCGCTTGCCTTGTGGCAGTTCGACGTTACACTGCAACTGAATGGCGGCGGATTAATGCCTACGCCTTACAAACTGAACAATGGAAACTGGTCGTGGGGGAACAACTACAAAGGATTCGAACAACTGAGTGCACAAGTCACCCGATATTTTCGTCACTGGTCTATTTATGCAGGTGGCGAAAATCTGACCAACTTCAAACAAAAGAATCCTATTATCGACGCCGGCAATCCATGGAGCGATAATTTCGACGCGACAATGGTTTGGGGACCGATGCACGGTGCAACCGTGTATATTGGAATAAGATACAATATCCCGAGAATTTGAATCAAATATAAATCACTTTAAAAACAAAAAGAAAAATGAAAGTAAGAAACATCGTTATCACATTGGCAGCAGCGCTGCTGAGTGCAACAGCCGTAATGGCAAAAGACATCAGAACAGCTACATTCAAAGTGCAACAAATGCATTGCGAGAACTGCGTAAAGAAAATCAACGGCAATATCCGTTTCGAAAAAGGACTAAAAGACTGCAAGACCGATCTGAAGACCAAAACCGTCACCATCACATACGATGCCGACAAAACCAACATCGATGAACTGAAGAAAGGTTTTGAAAAGATCAAGTACACTGCTGAATTCGTAAGCGAAAAGAAATAAGCAGACAAGAAGTAAGCTTAAAACAAAATATCCGGTCTTTCTCTTCATTTCAGAAACAGATAAGACCGGATATTTTTTTTATTTTTCATCAATCACATTGAACTCATAAATCGAAGGTGGAGCCGAAGCTTTGGTAATGTTCAAACGAATCTGTGAAGTTTGATAACTATGCAAAAGACGAATCACCTTGCAGTCGCCCATCGGTTCGTCGGACACAAAAACAGGCAGCCATTGATTATCTTTCCAAATTTCTATCTGGTAAGTTTGAATGCGGTTCGTACGAATGTTTGAAAATCCATCGGGAGCATTCTTCATATCGCAGCATTCAAAGATTGAAATCTTATTGAAAGATTTGTCCCCGGGCAATGCAATAGTCAATGTAGCGCAAGTATCAGCTGCGACCCAACGTGTTTGCATTCCTCCATCGGTTGCCAATTGCGCACCGTAAAGACCATTGTCACCTTTAAGGACCGAGCTGGCTTTTGTCTCGGCACCAATAGATAAAAACTGTCCATTTACTGGAAGCGGTTCATCTTTTTTGATTCCCAAACGCTTTCCCAATTCAATGATTGTATTCGCTTCATGCTCGCGAATACGACCGGTCTGATCAGGCGGAACATTGACAACCAATGTATTATGATTATCAGTGCACCAATAGAACAATTCTTGCAATTCATCCAGATCACGTGCAGGAAGTGGATTCTTTTTCTGAAACCAGTTCCAAGCCTTGCTCAAGCAAATCGTATGTTCAAAAGGCAGATAATACGACTTGCCTTGATGCATATACTGCTTTTTATCAGCCTTATGAGCAATCTTCGGATCCCAAAGACGGAAGTCGCTGGGAAAATATTGAAAAGCATACTTATTATCAACCGTCATCGAATCCGGCAAGGCGAAATTCCGTTCGCCTTCTTTCAGAACGATAGTATGATTCACACCTACAGCACATTGCGGTTGCAGCCGTTTCACCAAAGCATAGATCTTCGGCATCTGCCATTCCTCCGGTTTCTTATCCCATCCGCCATCGAACCACAATTCGCAGATTGGACCGTAATTGGTCAACAACTCAGTCAACTGGTTCGACATATAACTGATATACTTGTTGAAATCTTTATCTTTATATGATGCTTCGTGGCGATCCCACAATGAATAATAGATAGCGAACTGTAACCCATATTTCTTGCAAGCTTCCGAAACAGCTTTGACCACATCCGTTTTCACAGGCGATGATGCCACATCATAATCCGTATATTTACTGTCCCAAAGGCAGAAACCATCATGATGCTTCGTAATCAGCAGAACATAACGGAATCCGGCATCACGAGCCACGCGCACCCACTGGTCGCAATCAAGGTTTGTCGGATTATACTTACCGGCAGGGATCGTTCCATCAGACCATTCTGTGTCACCGAACGTGTTGACTCCGAAATGCATAAACATACCGTAACCGCGCTTCATCAGTGCCATCTGCACAGAATTAGGCTGATTTGAAGACAGTAGTTCAGTATCATTCACTTTCACATCCACAAAAACAGGCAGATGATCCGACGCCATCGGTTCATCGTAAAGCACTTGCTGCTTCAATACAGAATAACTGTTGCCATTATCGAATCCGTAGATAAAATCGATGCACTCTGTAGGATTCTGTCCGGGAATAGTATTATTGTGATAATCATTCAAAGCGAAAAACTTCTGTTGCAAGGCGTTCTGTGTTGGCGATCCTTGTACTGAATTCATATCTCCAGCAAAGAACAGAGGTTTATGAACATCTTTCAGTGCATCGAAAATAAGCGGAACCGAAGCCACCTGATCCTCAGCCGTTAAAGAAAAGTGTGCACAGCAAAGAACATAATTATCAAATTCAGTGAACAAGAATACTCGCTGTTCCTCACGTCCGGGAAGCGGCATCGTCCAGTAACGCAGAGGTTTCTGCTTCGAAAGAATCCCGATGCCGTACTTTCCACCTTGGAAGTCAATCGCCGGCGCATAGGTATAATGCATCTTCGACCGTTTTGCCAGTTCTTTCAGTGCGAACACGCCATCATTCCGTTTAGATGCACTGTCAAGCTCTTGAATAGCAGCTATATCCGGATTAACACGCTTAATAATATTCGCGACTCGCTGATAGTCAATCTTTTCATCCATGCCGCGGCAATTGCGCACATTGTAAGTCATCACTCTAAGCGCCTGTTTATCTTTCGGCGCAATCGGATTCTGAGCCTGCAAAGCAAAGGCTCCACAAAGCGCAATAACAAATGCTAAACATCTGATCTTCATAAACAATAAATTTAGTTACAACTTCCGGACATACAGCGACTATCCATTTACCGCAAGCCATCTTGCCACTAAAATGTTCGCTGAGCAAATGTACGCATATAAATTTAACAAGTAAAGAAACGAGAATGGAAATCAAGGGGATTTTCCATTATCTTTGCAGCATCATTGCTATGTGATATTTCCGTATGATATAAGAATAGAACATAACCATTAATAGACAAGACGATGAACGAGCGAATAAACTTCAAGGTCAATAAAGAATTATGCAATGCATGTGGGACATGCGCAAGCGATTGTGTGAAAGGAATTATCGAAATGAATCCGATGCCACAGATCTCCATCGAGAAAGAAGGGCATTGCCTTCGTTGCCAACACTGTATGGCTGTTTGTCCAAAAGGCGCGATATCAATCTTCGGCAAGAATCCATCCGACAGCATTCCAAATACCAATGAGTTACCCTCGCCTGCTCTCATGGAAAAATTGATCAAGAATCGCCGTTCGATACGTCGTTACAAAAAGGAAGGCGTCGATAAAGAACTCATTCATCATCTACTTGAAACGGCCGCGTATGCACCTACCGGCGAAAACGACAACCATGTACAGTTCACGGTTATCGACGACATTGAAGTGATGGCTCAATTACGCGAGATTACATACAACGCAATTGCCAAAGCGGGCGAAGAAGGCAAAATAACAGACAGATTAAGTTTTATATATGAGTTTGCAAAACTCTGGAAAAAGCCCGGTGTAGATGTCATTTTCCGTGGAGCTCCTCATATAGTAATCACTTCTTCTCCTGAAGATTGTGCTACTCCTGCACAAGACATGGTTATCGCACTCAGCTATTTTGAAATGCTGGCTATTACTAATGGGTTGGGCACATTGTGGGATGGAATATTCACACTTGCACTTTTATATATAGCACCTCAACTACGCCAGTTTTTAGGAATTCCGGAGAATCACACGATCGGATTTGCCATGCTCTTTGGCAAGCCTGCGATTAAATATGCGCGCTCCATTCAATCGGAAGGAATATTCATCAATACAGTACAACCCAAATAAAAAGATCATCAAAACATAGATTTTTGATATCGCATAAAAACCATCTGAATGTGTCAGGAATTTCATTCGAATGCGCGAACCATTTCATTCGAATGAAACCTCCATTCCATTCGAATAAGTTGGAACTTTCTTTCGAATGAAATGGGGGCTTCAATTAGATGTTTTAATTATCAGATATTCACTAAGTTAGAAACACATCCAGCACCTCAATCCTCTTTTCCGAGTGAAGATGAGCGAAATCCAACATCAAAAACATGAATTTTTGATACTATTTTCACAATCTGTCAATCTCAGCCTGTGCAGAGTTCTTGCCATGATAATTGTGACTCTTGTTGTTGAAACGGAAGGTTACGGTCAGCGCATCAGTCTCTTGATTTTTTCAAATTGTGAATGCATCTATTGTATATTACTGTCTTCCATTTCTATTACTATTTTGTTACATATCCCGGATCTCTCCGCTCCGTTCCTTTCATACGCGTCAGATCATCGCCCAACTCTTTCCGTTTCTCATCAGCGATCTTCATCAGCTTTGCTGCCTCTTCCGGATTCTGGTCGAAAATGTTATAACGTTCGCCCGGATCGCGGCGCAAGTCGTACATCTCTGCATGATTCAACTCCAGATTCGCCAGTTTCCCCGGTTTGCCATCATTGCCCGGTGCGTATGCGCCGTAGGTGACGTATTTATGTGGAAACACCAGTTTGTAAGCGCCATCGGTCACGGCTTCCAAGTCATTCTTGTTATAATAATAGACGAAAGACTCGCGCGGATTCGCATCTTTCTCGCCTTTGATTAGCGACAGAATACTCACGCCATCAATCTTGCGCGAAGGAAGTGGCGCTCCGCTTATTTCTGCCAATGTCGGAAAAAGATCGATGTTCGAAGCCAGTTTGTTGCAGATCGTTCCAGGTTGTGTCTTCCCTTTCCAATAGATGACGCACGGTACGCGGTTTCCGCCATCGAATGTTGTAGCTTTTGCTTCGCGTAATCCGCCGGCTGAACCTGCATGATTACCGTAGTTTGTCCACGGTCCATTATCTGAAGTCAGCACAATCAGCGTATTCTCCTCCAGTCCCAACTCACGAACCGTCTTGAGCACTTCGCCCACACTCCAGTCGATCTCCATCAGCACATCTCCATACAATCCCTGCTGACTCTTTCCTTTGAACTTATCCGACACGGCCAGAGGTACATGCGGCATCGAATGTGCCAGATAAAGGAAGAACGGTTTGTTCTTGTTCTTCTTGATGAAATTGACAGAACGTGTTGTATAATCGGTTGTAAACTTAGACTGGTCCGTGTTATATCCGGCTACCGTATTGCCATCGTATGTAGGCAGATCCGGAAAATGGAATATCTCGCCCTGCTGCGGATGGAATGGCCACATGTCGTTGGAATAGGGCAATCCGTAATACTCATCGAAACCGTTCTGCAAAGGCAGGAACTGCTTCTGACTTCCCAGATGCCACTTTCCGAATATCGCTGTGCTGTATCCTTTCTGTTTCAAGAGTTCGCCCATCGTCATCTCGTCCGGATGAATGCCATAGTTCGAATCCGGTCCCGGAGCTCCGGCAAATCCGATACGGTTCGGATAGCATCCGGTCAGCAATCCTGCACGCGATGCTCCGCTGATAGGTTGTCCGGCAAGGAAATGCGTGAAGCGAACACCTTCGGCAGCCATCTGATCAATATTCGGTGTCGTATATCCATACGCTCCATTAAAGGAGAAATCGCCATAACCGACATCATCCAGGTTGATGATGATGAAGTTCGTATAGTTCGCAGCAAATCCAAATGCCGAAAAGGCGGAAGCTGCTAATGTCAATAATAATTTATTGTTGCTCATATTCTTACAATTTAATTAATCTATTTCCAAATATCCCACCAATCCTGCCAATATGCATGATTTTCATTTTTTCCAGATTCGAATGAAAGTCTATAATCTTCCGTCTTCATCTTCAAATATTGTAATAACTCGTTGGTTTTCTTTTGATTTACTAAAGACAAATCCTTCTTTTCTTCAGGATCTTTGACTATCTGATATAATTCGGATTTTCCTTTACTATAATACAATTTATAATCACCATCAATAACAGCACCTTGCTTGTCAGAACAAAAAACCAAAGGTCTCTTTCTACATAACGATTTATGCTTTATCAATGGCCATAAAGATTCACCATCCAAAACCAATTGACCATGAGTAGGTACTTTTAAAATATCTAGAACCGTAGGCATATAATCCAATGTAGAACATGGAATGTCAAATTTAATACCTCTTGAAATTTTCGCAGGATAACACATTATAGAAGGAACTCTTATTCCTCCCTCATGCAAAGACCGTTTCTTACCAAGAAAATTTCCAGGCGAACCTGGTGTTTCCAATTCTGGACCATTATCACTACAAAATAGAATTATGCTATTATCAAAGACCTTATTTACCTTTAAATATTGGACAACACGGCCAATCTGATTATCTAAAGCAGTAATACATCCATAATAATTACGTTGGTCCTTTGGCAAATTCTTATATAATGAAACATATTGAGGACCTGCTACACATGGTAAATGAGGAGCATGAAACCAAATAACACTTAAAAAGGGAATATTTTTTTCTATTGATTTTGTCATAAAGTTTAATGCTCTATCAACGATAATTCTTGAATCATCACCTCTAAGATCTTTTGAAACTTTAACTTCTCCTTTTTCCCAATAAGAAGTTCCATAAGGTCTATAAGAGTCTCCATCTTGGATATAATCCCAAAAACGTCCGTCGTTTTTAATCGGTTGGATCATAGGATCATAGGTTGGAACTTTCGATTCAGTAACAAAATATTCATCAAAACCATGCCATGATGGTGGATTATATAAATGTTTATTTTCAGGTTGTCCACGGTTAGCATCATTTTCGTTATATGTCAGAGTGCCTAAATGCCATTTACCAAAAAGGCCTGTCGCATAACCTCTATTTTTTAGTAATTCAGCTATAGTAGATTCACTTTGCCTCAATATTCCAACATTTGCAGAAAAAACACCAGTTCTAAAAGGATGTCTTCCTGTCAACACACTTGCGCGAGTAGGCGAAGAAAGTGGAGCTGCTGAATAAAATCGTTCTAATACAATACCTTCTTTAGATAATGAATCCAAATTAGGTGTTTTAATAACAACATTCCCATTAAACCCAACATCGCCCCAACCCATATCATCAGCCATTATAATAACTACATTAGGATGATTATGGGAAGCTGATATGGCCATATTAGGTATAGCCAAACTTATTCCAACTAATAATATCTTTTTCATGGTATAATGCTCTCTATTAGAAATAGTCATGCAAGAATTAAAGACTTACATTATTTTCTTGCATGACCTTATTACTTCATTTAATTCCAATTTGGATTTTGTTGCAAATTAGGATTTAATACAATCTGATTATATGGTATAGGCCACAGATAATCTCGATTAGGATTAAATGAACGATTTACAATAACTGTACCATTACTGTTATGCATTCCGCCATTATTCTCTATTTCAGCCGTTTTCCATCTTAAAATATCCGAATAATATAGACCTTCAAAAGTTAGTTCAATCCTACGCTCACGATGAATAACTTCTCTCATCTGCGCTTGAGTTAATCCTTTCTCTACCTCAGGCATATTAATATCCGGACGCTTACGCAACTGATTTATAGCCGTATACACGGATTGGTCCGGTCCGACAGCTTCATTTTGAGCTTCAGCATAAGTCAATAGAACTTCTGCGTAACGAATTAATATAAAATTAAAAGCTGAACGTTCTACCAATGGAATCGTTACATTATCTTCATAGGAAGTATATTTTTTAACTCCAAAACCTGTGGTTACAACATCCTCTTTGGTAACAATCTTTCCTAAATAAGGATAACCTATACAAACAATAGATTTTAATAAACGAGGATCCCTATTTTCATACGGCTTTTGGGGATCATACAATGGAGATTCTTCAATTGCTTTACCATCTATGCACAAGTACTTATCAACTAACTCTTTTAATGGAGCCGGACGATTTAGACGATATATATCTTGATCATAGTTCGTGGGGTATTCGGGTAATTTAGATTCAATATCAAATATCACTTCACAATTATGCTTATTTGATTCACTAAAGAAATGACGATAATCATTAAATAATTGATACTGATTTGAATCTATAATCTCTTTTGAAGTCTCTGCTGCTTCCTTCCAACGAGAATTATAAAGTAAAGTTCTTGCTTTCAAAGCTAATGCTGCACCTTTAGTAACTCGTCCCAAATCAGAAGAGGCATATGTATTTGGTAAAACTGAAATGGCATCATTTAAATCCTTCAAAATTTGAGATACAACTTCTTCCTTTGTATTACGCGGTAAAGAAGATTGTGTTTCTGCATTAGGAGCATCAATAATTAATGGAACACCTCCAAATTTATCTACCATATTAAGATAGAAAAATGCACGTAAAAATTTGGCTTCTCCTACCATACGGGCCTTCTCAGCATCGTCCATATCTACATTAGTAATATTTTGTATTAATGTATTTGTTCTGCCGATACCCGTATAACAATTTGTCCACAAATTTGCAATTAAGGCAGTAGTAGACAAATGAGCCCCTTTACTGATAGCCTGCGTACCGTTTGCCTCATTATAAGGCATTGAATTAGATGTCAACATATCAAATTCCATTGAATGCAATGAACGCCAAGGTATCAACGCATTATAACACCCCATTAATCCAGCCTTTGCGTTTACTTCAGTTTTCCAAAATGTATTTGCTGTATATTTGTCAGAAGGATTCGTATCCAACCAACTATCACATGATGATATACCTATACAAGCAACGATTATATATATTATACTTTTTAGTTTCATATTATTATCAATTAAAATGTAACATTTATTCCTCCTGTAAAAGTCCGAACAGATGGATAAGCATAATAAGTAGATGCTTTCAAATCCTTTTCCGGATCAAAATCTTTCATTGAAGAGAATGTAATTAAATTTTGTGCATTAACAAAAAGCTTTATCCGCTTAATCATTCCTGCTTTAAGGAAAGATGATGGAACATTATACGATAATTGTAAATTTTTCAATCGTAAATAAGATGCATTTCTAAGCCAAAAATCATTTGTTCTGAAATTTTCATTTAAACAGCCCTCATATGTTGTTAATATAGGAAGTTTAGCACTTGTTCCACGTTCTGGAGTCCAAGCATCTGTTAACCATTTTTTAGGCAACCCACATCCAAACCACAAAGGAGTTGCGCCAATTCTATCGCCATAAGTATACACATCAGTAACACCTTGAAAGAAAGAAGTTAAATCAAAATTCTTGTAAGATAAATTAATGCCAAAACTATACGTAAACTTAGGAATAACGCCACCTCTTATTTGGCGATCATCTTCTGTTATCTTACCATCCTTATTTGTATCCTCAAATTTCAAATAACCTGGTTTAGTTGCCGCAGTTTGGAATGGACTATTAGCAATTTCCTCTTTTGATTGAAAAATACCAATAGCATGTAACATATAATAAGAATCTATTGGTTTCCCTTCTTTCAATATGTACATTCCATCATTTATTGTTTGACCTTTTAAACTTTCAATTTGATTTTTTATATAAGTCACATTCCCAGTTATCTCATATTTAAAATCATTAATATGATTTCTATAACTTATATTCATTTCGAGCCCCTTATTACTAACTTCACCAATATTACGTATTGGACCAGCAAGACTTCCCACTTGATCAGGTAAAGTTACTTGCCGCAATATATCTGAAGTACGTTTATCAAATAATTCGAAAGAAAAATCAATGCTTCCATTTAGTATAGAGGCATCAATACCAAGATTTGTCATCGTTGTTGTTTCCCATGTAATTTTAGGATCGTTATACGCTGTAACAGCAGCCCCTGAATTGATAGCACCATTTAAGGGATAATTAATACCTAATTCCATTAAATCTACATAGCGAAATAAATCTATCCTTTCATTTCCTAATTGTCCCCATGACGCACGTAATTTCAAATTATTAATCCAAGGATAATTTTTAAGAAAACTTTCTTCGCTTAAACGCCATCCTGCAGAAAAAGAAGGGAATATACCCCAACGATTTCCTTTTGCAAAACGGGAAGATCCATCATAGCGAAAATTACCTTCAAACAAATATTTACCCTTATATGCATAATTAGCACGACCAAAATAGGACATCAATGCAGATCTAGTAGATGTTCCTGTAACGATAGCATTGCTGGAACCAGCATTGGGTTCATACAATTCATTATCCAAAAAGCCTTCTATATAACTGGAAAAATTACTATAATTCTCATTTTGATAACTATATCCTAACAATAATTTAACATCATGTGAATCATTAAATAATTTATTCCAAGTCAAAGTATTGAAAATAGTTTCTGAGATATCATTATTATCTTTCTTATATGAATTTCTTGTATTTTGATTATCAAATACAATTTTAGTCTTTGCGCCAGTCTTGACTTGATACTCATACACTTCAGGAGCGAACAGAGATTGAATAGCATCATTTTTATTTAAACCTACATTCAAATTCCACACAACATCAAATGGCAATTTATACTCAGCAGACAAATTAGCTAACAGTCTTAAAGACTTATGTTCATTTTTTCCTTCATCAGCTAATGCTAACGGATGACGATAAATATTATGACCCGGAGTTCGAATAAAAGTATTTGCATATTTGCCATCAGCAGTATAAGTTGGATGAAACGCTTGGGCTTTATATGTCATTTGTACTAAGTTAGAAACGCCAGCTACTGGTTCATTATATATTTGGTAATGAGCATTGATATTTGCACCAATTTTCAATCGACTATTTATTTGAGCTGTCGTATTTATTGCCAATGTATATTTATCCGAATTTGTTCCTCTTAGCACACCATTTTGATCTCCATAGCCCAAAGATGTAGAATATGTATATTTCTCATCTCCTCCTGAGAAACGCATATTATGTTCCATGATAAATGCATTATTGTACATAATATCTAACCAATTATTTTGAGGATATGTAATTGGATCTGTTTTCATCCCTTGTTCATATTCAGAAATTAGAGCATCTGAATAATCCACAGTCAGCTTTCCTTCATTGATTTGCGCTTGATTCCTCATCTTCATGAATACAATCGGATCATAAACGAAATCAGGCAAATATGTAGCTTGTTGCATTCCAAAATAATTATTATATTCAACCGTAAACTTTCCTTTCTTCCCGGATTTCGTTTTTACCAAAATGACTCCATTGGCAGCACGTGAGCCATAAATAGCAGAAGAAGCGGCATCTTTTAATACAGATATACTTTCAATATCATTGGGATTAACAGCTTCCAATGGAAACTCTATACCATCTACTAAAACCAACGGATCATTATTATTTAATGTTCCTTGCCCACGGACTCTAATAGTTGCTCCATCTACACCAGGTTGAGCGCCAGCTTGATTAACGTATAAACCTTGTACACCTTGCAAGGCTTGCGTCGCATTTGTAATTGGGCGATCAGCTAATTTCTCACCACTAACTGAGGCTACAGCTCCCGTTAAATTCACTTTTTTCTGTGTGCCATATCCGACAACGACCACTTCATCCAATTTCTGAGTATCTTCATTTAGATTAATTGCCAATGAAGAAGCATTACCAACAGTAACAATTTTATCTGTATACCCAATGAAAGAAACTTGTAATTGACTATTACTATTTAAAAGAGTCAAACTAAATTTCCCATCGATATCAGTAACTGTACCATTTGTTGTTCCCCGTTCAAGAATATTCGCACCAATAACAGGTTCTCCTTTTTCATCCTTGACAACGCCCGATATGGTTTTCACCTTGCTTAATGTTTCTTTCTGCTTTGAAATGATAATGTGATTACCACTGAATATGGCTGAACAATTGGTTCCGGCCAATAGCTCTTGCAGGATAGCCTTAACATTATTTCCCTTAGGAATATCCCTGATTACTTTTGTGTCATTTACTTCTTGGACATTATAGTCCACTGACAATTTTGTCTGTTGCTCAATCTGTTTGAAAGCAGCTTTTAATGTTAGGTTGCTTCCTGACAGGCGAACTTGTTGCTGTTGGCCATAAGTCATCATGCAAAAGGCTGACAAAGCCATGATTAATATTGATCTGAAAAATAATTTTTCAGTGCTTTTATGTATTAGGTACATTTAAATTACTATTTTTGTAAGTTAGAAAATTGAATAAAAATATTTCGACGATTTATATCGTCATCTCCATTAACAAAGTATTTTGATTTCAAACGCCGGAAAGAAGAGCTTCCAAATTCGTCTTTCCGGTTTTCTTTTGTTCATATATAATTTACCTCCACCATTTTAGTTGATAATTATTTCATTGCCTTTAATCACATAATGAATGCCCGCTAACTGCTGTAGAACATTGAGTACGTCGCTGAGTTTTTCTTGTGGCATAAACTTAACATTGTAATATTCATGACTGTACTTCTGAGTATTGTACTGAACTGTCACATTGAAGTGACGTTCCAAGGTTGACATCATTTGGTCGAATGAAACATGATCGAATATCAGATAACCTTGTCGTTCCTTACTGTAAAGTGTTGCATCAACAGTCTGAATATCCACGCTGTGATCTATCGTTGAATAAGTCAGTTGTTCATTTGGTTTAAGAATGGATGATTGTACATTGCCATCACGAACATCTACTCGAACACTTCCGCGCTCCAATGTTGCCGTAACATAAGCATCTGACGGATACGACTTCACGGTGAAGATTGTGCCTAATGCTTGTACATTCAGATGATTTGTCTTTACGATGAATGGTTTCTGAGGATTCTTCTCAACCGTAAAAGAAGCTTTACCATTCAGATATACCGAACGTGTTTTTGTGTTTTTAAAATCTTTCGGATATATCAGGATAGAACCGGCATCGACCCACACTTTTGAACTGTCGGGAAGTGTAACCATACGGCTTTCACCATACGGGACAAAGAATTCCGCCATCTCAATCGGTTTACTGACTGTCGCTCTATTCATCATCAAATAAGCAGAAAGAGCTACCAAAAGCACAATGGCAGCAACAGCGGCATACTTCAATAATTGCTGACCAAAAGGATTACTTCTTTTCGCAACAGGTATATTATAAAGATGTTTGTGCAGTGAAGTCCAATCACGGCGTGTGGAATCAGTTGCTTCAACAGCACTTTGCTCCCATGCCTGTCGCAAAAGCATCTCTTTCTGTTCTGCACCATCTTCACTACGCAACCAACGGCCGAACAGTTTTCTTGCCCTTTCAGAAAAGTGCTTTCCGAAATAAGCATCTATTATATGTTTGGAATTATCTTCCATGTTTTCTATCGCATTTTATTTGGAGTAGGTTTGCAATAGAAATACACACAATCGAAAATGATATTTTTTATAATCTGCAAATTTGACTAAATAGATAATCTTTCATATCTTTGCTCCGAAAGTCATACGTATAACAATATGGAAACTGCATTTACACGTGAAGCTGATATTTATTGGCACGAGTTAAAAGGATTGAGTAACGAAGTTAAACTTGATCTCATATCACGTTTGAGTGCTTCTATCTTACATAAAGATACAAAAAAGGTCTTTTCTGCGAAACATTTTTATGGCATATGGAAAGATTCCAATCCTTCTGATGCCGATGAATTAGCTAAAGAAATAAACAAAGCCCGCCAATTTAAAGATGATATAGAAGCCTTTTAAATTTATGAATAAATATCTGCTAGACACAAATATCTGCATTTTTCTCTTGCGCGGGAAATATAATGTGGATTTAAAAATTGATAATGTCGGATTAAATAATTGCTGTATATCTGAAATCACTATTGCAGAATTAAAATATGGCGCTGAATTAGGAAAGCAAAAAGGACTAAAACAGCGCATTAAAGATTTAAATGAATTTATCAACAGTATTGAGGTTGTACCTATCGCTGGCACCTATGATCTTTATGCTTCCGAAAAGGTTAGATTACGTATGGCTGGAACACCTATAGAAGACAACTTTGATTTACTTATAGGTTGTACTGCTATTCTCCATGATATGATATTAGTCACAGAAAACATAAAGGATTTCAAGGGATTGAAAGGTATCCAAATTGAAAATTGGATAAATCGGAATTGATCAAGAATAACCTTCTACACCTATCCCCAATAATAACATACAATATACAAATACAAAACTTTTCGCAAGATTGCTAATGCGGCGGTGAGATGGTTCTCGACTGTTCGTTTGCTGATGTCGAGGCGTTGGGCAATCTCTTCATTCGACAAACCTTCTTCACGACTCATCCGATACACGCGCTGACGCTGAGGCGACATCTGGTCCACCGTTTGATTGATGAGCGATTGCAGTTCGCGAACGAAGAACTGTTCTTCGTCGGATTCGCCTAATTCCGGATTCTGCAAAAGCTCGTCGGCATACTTTTCGGATACAGCCAATTTATCAAAATAATCGTATGCCATATAACGGGCAATCTGAAAAAGATAAGAAGAAAAAGAATTGACAACACGCAACTTCTCCCGATCGCGCCAAAGCATCATGAATATGTCTTGTGACATATCACGACTCGCTTCCTTATCGTGAATAAGTCCGGTAAGGAAATTGAGCAATCGTGGTTGATATTGCATAAAGAGCCATTCGAAGGCCTCTGTATTTCCACCAGCTATTGCCTGTAATTTAATATGTTCAAGAGATAACTCCATTGAGCTTCGAAATAAGGAATTATCTCGGACATTACAAAATCTAGACAATTATTTATTTTACTATCGAATTCTCAGGGACACAGTCATAACGATCCATGGCAGAGTCTTCATCAAGATAGCGCACAATCAAATATTTACAATCCGAACTACTGATTGGACTATTTACTATTGATAGAACTTCGGCAGCGCGAGTCACATGGTCTTTTGAAACCAACACATGCTCATGAATATGATATAGCAGTTTATTCTCCATGACTCAAACAGAATATAGTTTTAGAATTAAAAGAACAAATGGTCCCCAAAAAACATTCAAAATATATAGAGACAAATATATTAGGAACTCTTATATAAGTGTGTGTGTGTGTGTGTGTGTGTGTGTGTGTGTGTGTTATAAAAATACTTGAGATGAACAAACAATCAGCACACTTTTTTCCAAAACAGCTAATTATTTCTTCTTTAAAACTTAACTTGCGGACAGGTCCTTCCATCTCAAAAATATTTTAACATCACGCAAATATATAAATAATTTTCTACTCCTAGTTCCCTTTAGAAAGACAAAATTCCAATACTTTCGAAAAGAGCCAATAAAAAATACAATGCATACTCTTATTAAAAAGCATACGACCTTTTTTCAAAAACTATGCATCCTTTTCAAGAAAAGAATTAATAGTTTTCTTAAAAGAATTCCATAAGAGAAAAATAGTATCGAAAATGACGAAAAGGAGATAACTCATAATAGAATGAATACATTTAAACTCATTTTAAATGGCGTTTAAAATGAGTTTCGCTTGGCAAATTCCTTTTTCATTAATAAATTTGTGTTCACCAATAAAAGGAATCATTATGAAAGTTACATTCTTCGGCGTACAGCCATACGACAAGCTATCATTCAACACAATGAATGAGAGTTTTGGATTCGACATTGAATACCACAGCAGTCAGCTAAATGCTAAAACCGTTTCGTTGGCACAAGGATCGGATGCTATATGCATCTTTGTGAATGATGTAGCCGATGAAGAAACAATCAAAAGACTCAATGATGCCGGAGTCAAGCTAATTGCTTTACGTTGTGCCGGTTTCAACAATGTGGATTTAAATGCTGCTAAGAAATACGATATTCCTGTTGTACGTGTTCCGGCCTATTCGCCTCATGCGGTTGCCGAACATGCTGTAGCGCTGATGCTGGCACTGAACCGGAAGATTCATCGTGCCTATTGGCGTACACGCGATGGAGACTTTTCCTTGCACGGATTATTAGGTTTCGATATGTTTGGCAAAACTGCAGGAATCATAGGAACAGGAAAGATAGCCAAGGTTCTTATACATATTTTGCGGGGATTCGGAATGAATGTCCTTGCCAATGATCTGCATCCGGATGAACAATTCGCAGCCAACGAAGGTATACGGTATACAACTCTTGACGAGATATATAGTCAGGCTGATATCATATCACTGCATTGCCCTTTGACAGATCAGACTCGTCACATGATAGATCAGGAAGCTATCGACAAAATGAAAGATTGTGTCATGATTATCAATACAGGTAGAGGGCAACTCATTCATACGGAAGCGCTTATATACGGACTCAAAAAGAAAAAGATCGGTGCTGCCGGATTAGATGTATACGAAGAGGAAGCACATTACTTTTACAAAGATACTTCCGACAAGATTATCAGTGATGATGTTTTGGCTCGGCTTCTTTCGTTCAATAATGTTATTCTGACTTCTCATCAAGGCTTTTTTACCCGCGAAGCATTGGAAAATATAGCACGGACTACACTGCAAAACATCAAAGATTACGAGAATCATCTGCCACTGACCAATGAGGTAAAATAAAATATTTGTAATTGTCCACACAAATCATCGTCTTTTGCCAAAAATTGAATCATTAATATCAAAAGCATAAGACCGGATAGGTTTCACAGTGATATATTTGTCTCATTAAACAACGGATTGCTAATTCATGAAAACAATACAATAATATATGCAGAGAAGAACATTTATCAAGGATAGCATTTTGCTGACAGCCGGATGTGCTGTAGGCAGCCGTATGCCTCTATGGGCTGATGTTAATGCAGCCTATATTTCCAAAACAGGCATAATGCGTAACGAAGAACTGTATAAGTTGTTCCGCAATCCGGACGCCATCTATCATCCTTTTGTACGTTGGTGGTGGAATGGCGACAAAGTAGAAGCCGATGAACTCGTTCGCGAACTTCATCTGTTGAAAGATGCAGGTATCGGTGGCGTGGAAATCAATCCGGTAGGTTTTCCAAGTTCCTCTGATGATATGGGCAAAAAGTCTTTGCTATGGCTTAGCGACGACTGGATAAAGATGCTGCAGGTAACTTTTGATGAGGCGAAATCGCTGGGGATGACTTGTGATCTGATTGTTGGCTCAGGATGGCCGTTTGGTGCCGAATATCTGACAGGCGATGAACGGGCAGATGTTGTAGTGAACTACTCCGAAAAACTGGAAGGTCCTATCGACTATGAAGCTTCATTGGATGGATTGTTCACGGCAGCGAATCCGGATATCAGTTCGCCATTCCTGGGGAAAAAGATGGAACTGATGTCTCTCCAACTCGTACCTGAGCCATTCGGCAGTCTGGATCAAGCCATAAACCTGACAGATAAAGGCGTGAACGGCACATTCAAATTCAAAGTGCCTGATGGTAAATATGTTCTCTTTGCATTGGTGAAGATTCATGGATTCCTGGAAGTCATCAATGGTGCACCGGGAGCAACAGGCCCCGTTTTAAATCACTACAACAAGGCCGCTGTCCAGAAATATCTGAATAACATGTCGGACAAGATTCAGGCGAAGTCCGGACCGCTCTCTTCTCATATACGTGCACTGTTTACCGACAGTATGGAACTCGAGGGTGCGAACTGGTCGAACGATATGGCCGACGAATTCAAAAGACGCCGCGGCTACGATGTTCTCCCATACTTACCATTTATTCTGTTCAAGACAGGAAGCATGGGCAATGCCCTCACATACGAACCCAAAGTGAAGACAACGCCGGAGATGGAAAACATCATTCAGCGCGTGCGTTACGATTTTGAATATACCAAAGCCGAGATGATGCTCGAACGTTTCACGCACACCTATCTTGACTGGTGCAAAGGACTTCATGTCAAATCACGTGCACAAGCATACGGCCGCGGACTGTTCCCGCTGGAAAGCAGCCTGGATTATGATATTCCCGAATGTGAATCATGGACAATGACCTGGCTGCGTCACAAACTGGGCGAAGAGATGTCGGAAACAGATTATCGTCGCGGACGAGCTTATACGATGGTGAACAAATATGTTTCCTCAGCAGCACATTTGCGTGGTAAAAGGCTGGTCAGCTGCGAAGAAATGACGAACACTTATACCGTCTTCAATATGACTTTGGAACTGCTGAAAATTGGTGGCGACCAGACGGCAATCAGCGGCGTCAGCCATTCTATTTTCCACGGGTTCAACTACTCGCCGAAGAATACGCCGTTCCCCGGATGGATGCGCTATGGCGCTTACTATAACGAGAACAATAACTGGTGGCCGTACTTCAAGTACTACACGACTTATAAAGGAAGACTGTCAGCAGCTTTGCAACACGGAATGATGTATGCCGATATTGCCATATTGAATCCATTGGCGGATTTATGGAGTACGATGGGCATGCAAAACGAACCGTTCCCATCAAGTACGAACGTACAATACAAAACGCTCGTTTGGGAAGCCATTAACAAAAACGGCAGCGGTTGCGATTATGTATCCGAATCCATCATCCGCGATGCAGAGATGAAAGAAGGCGCTTTATGCTACGGACCAAGGCGTTACAAGACGCTGTTCCTCATCGAAGTAGAAAGCATGGAACCGGCGACGGCAAAGAAACTGTATGATTTCGTAGCATGCGGTGGCCGCATTTTCTGCATCGAAAAATATCCGCACAAATCTGTCGGTCTCAAGGATTTCACTGACAAAGACAAAGAAGTACAAGAGTGGATAGACAAGATGAAAACCATGAGCAATCGTTTCATCCTGCTCCACAAACCGGAAAAGGATTTCGTCAACTGGTATCAAGGCGTACAAAAAGAACACAACATATCACATTATGTAACGATTGAGCATCCTGATCTTTACCTGATGCAGAACCGTTACGTAACGGATGACAATGCTGAGATGTTCTTCTTCAGTTATGCACATCGGTATAATTCACATCAGACACGCATCACTTTCGCTCCGGAAATCACAAAAGGGCGTTATGGATGGGTTTGGAATTTGGAATCGGGCGAGCGCTATCGTTTACCTTTAGATGCCAATAACAGCATCAACATCGACTTTGGTCCGGCGCAATCCTTGATGATTGTTTTCGACAAACAGAAGAAAGGCGGTACAGAATGGAAACAACTTCCAGCAACTGGCAATAACACGAAAGATTTGACGACAGACTGGGACGTAGAGTTCCATCACAGTCGCGAGAATACCGTGAAGACAGCGCATTTTGAGAAGCTGAAAGATCTGAAGGATACCGATTTCGTAAACTTCTGCGGAACGGCCATCTACAAAAAGAAAATCGATGTAGATTCGCCCAAGGGGATGATGCTGAACTTAGGATTAGTGCTGGGTATATCCGAAGTGTTTGTAAACGGTCAGAGTTGCGGTGTTAAATGGTACGGGCGGCGTGTGCATCCGGTTGAAGCACAATTGCATTCAGGAGAAAACGAGATTGAGGTACACGTTGTAACCGTTATGGGTAATTATGCCAAGTCATTGACTGACAACAAAACAGCACAAGCCTGGACGAAACGTCAGGACTTGGAATCAATGGGTTGGATTGGACCTGTGACAGTGTATGATAACCTCTGATTAAAAAAGTATATACTTTCACACCCACAAAGTATATACTTTCATGTATCAAAAGTATATACTTTCGTATACCAAAAGTATATACTTTTTCAGAACAAGATAATCATATCATAAACAGAAAATAATAAACAAACAAAATGAATGTATTTAGAAAAATAAGTTTAGCATGTCTGCTGTTGGCAGGAAGCTGTTCACTATGGGCAAAAGATTACCAGACAACAATGTTCGGCATCAAGTCCGACGGCATCACAATGAATACACGCTCCATCCAAAAAGCCATTGATTTCGTTTCCGAAAACGGTGGTGGCCGACTGATCTTCAATGTAGGAAAATACCTGACCGGCAGCATACACATGAAATCGAATGTCAATATCTATCTTGCCGAAGGAGCTGTCCTCGTTGGTTCAACCAACCCATACGATTATGATTTGGAAATGAAGAACTGGTACGCATTGATATTAGGAAACAAACAGGACAGCATCAGCATCACAGGCAAAGGTATCATTGATGGCCGCGGTCGCGAACTAGCCAATAATTTCGTTGAGCAAGTCTATTCGGGAGTAATCAAGGACTCTTTGAAATATGGGCGCGTAGCCAACCGCCCGATGCTCGTCTACTTCCGTGAGTGCACAAACGTGAAGATTGAAGGGATAACGCTGAAGAATCCGGCATTTTGGACACAAACTTACGATCAATGCAAGAATCTGCTGATTGACGGAATAAGCGTATATAGTCGCGCTTATTGGAATAATGACGGAATGGATATCGTTGATTGCGACGGCGCTCTTATCAAGAACTGTTTTGTAAACGCTACGGATGATGCCATCTGCTTGAAATCGCACAGTGCCGAAAGTATCTGCCAGAACATTGAAGTGCGCAATAACAAGGCTTGCTCAAGTGCAAGCGGCATCAAGTTCGGAACGGCTTCGAACGGAGGATTCAAAAACATAAAGATTATCAATAATACGGTATACGACACTTTCCGTTCTGCTATTACAATACAGGCTGTTGATGGCGGGTTGGTACAAAACGTTATTGTCGACAGTTTGCAATCCTTCAATACAGGCAACCCGATCTATCTGGTTGTTGGCGAACGTCGCACAGGTCATCGCAGCCGAATGGACAATGTTCACATCTCAAATGTATATGCCGAGGTTCCAGCAGGCAAGCCTGATGCAGGCTATGAATACGAGGGACCGACCGAAGATAATCCGCGGAATGTTTCTCCTTCAGGCATCGTTGGGCTTAAGAACAATAAAATCACAAACGTATCTGTCGAGAATGTCGAAATAACCTATCCGGGTGACGGGAACCCTCATTATGCCAAAGTTGGACTGAATGAACTGGACAGCGTCCCGGAAATGCCTAAAGCCTATCCGGAATTTTCACAGCATAAAGAACTGCCTGCATGGGGATTTTATGTACGTCACGCCGATGGAGTAACATTCAAAAATGTGAAACTGACTGCATTGAAAAAGGACTATCGTACGGCAATCGTTCTGGACGATGTTAGCAACGGCACATTTAGCGATATCAAAGTCATAGAGCCAAATCACGGGAAGAAAGAAAATATTCATGTTTATAAATCAACCAACATAAAGAAATAATGCGTAGAAATCTGCTGACTGTTTTCATATTGTCAATAGCGACTTCCATGGTTGCACAATGGAAGCCGGTTGGCAACTACATCCGAACGTCCTGGAGCGAAAAGGTATCACCGGAAAATGTATTGCCAGAATATCCACGCCCACAAATGGAGCGTAATGAATGGCAGAACCTGAATGGATTGTGGGATTATGCCATACGTCCCGAACTTAATGCCGAACCGACAAACTACGACGGAAAGATATTGGTACCTTTTGCCATCGAATCATCGTTATCGGGTGTTGGCAAAACAGTTGGCGATACAAATGAATTATGGTACAAACGGAACTTTACAGTTCCCGATAAATGGAGAAGCAAACATATTTTACTTCACTTCGGTGCTGTAGACTGGCGAACGACAATCTTTATTAATGATATCCAGGTCGGGACACACGAAGGTGGTTATACTCCCTTCTCTTTCGATATCACCCCGTATCTGGAAAAAGGCAGGCAACAGAAACTGGTCGTTCGTGTATGGGATCCGACGAACCTCAATTATCAGCCTTGCGGAAAACAAAGTGTTGTTCAGAGTCGGATCAGATACACACCGGTAACAGGTATTTGGCAAACGGTATGGATGGAACCTGTTGCAGAAGCACATATATATAATGTAAGAAGTCTGTCGGACATTGATCGCAACGAAATGTCGCTGACGATCGGAGTAGAAAAAGCCAATAACCAGAACATGGCGATTGAAGCCAAATTGCTGGATGGCGGAAGCGTTGTTGCCAATGCCAAAGGATTGCCCAACGAGCGCATGCTTTTCACCATAAAGAATCCTAAACTGTGGAGTCCGGACAGTCCGTTCCTCTACGATTTACAGATCTCGCTTCTCAAAGATGGAAGAGTTATCGACAAAGTCCGTTCGTATACTGCCTTCCGCAAAATATCAGCCAAACGTGACGACCACGGTATTATGCGTATGCAACTGAACAATCAGAACTTATTTCAGTTTGGACCGCTTGACCAAGGTTGGTGGCCGGATGGATTATACACGGCTCCAACCGATGAGGCCTTGAAGTTCGATATCATCAAAACGAAACAATGGGGCTTCAACATGATCCGCAAACATGTAAAAGTTGAGCCCGAACGCTGGTATTACTACTGCGACAAAGAAGGAATCTTGGTTTGGCAAGATATGCCCAGTGGCGACAAAGGCGATTATTGGACGCGCGATGACCGGCGCATGCCTGCAAATCATTGGGAACCGTACGCATACGAAGGCGGAACCGACAGACTGCGCGACAGTATTTCAAAAGAAAACTACTATAAAGAATGGAAAGATATCATGGATTTCGGCTATTCGCATCCATGCATCGTAGTTTGGGTTCCATTCAATGAAGCTTGGGGACAGTTTGATACCGAAAAAGTTGCTGCATGGACTAAAGCACAAGATCCATCGCGACTAGTCGATCCGGCAAGTGGAGGAAATTTTTACCACTGCGGCGACATGATGGACATGCATCATTATCCGAATCCCAAAAGATTCTATCTGTATGATCCAGAACGGGTGGATGTGTTAGGCGAATTCGGTGGAATAGGCTTTCCTATCAAGGACCATACATGGTGGAACGACAGTAAGAATTGGGGTTATGTACAATTCAAAGATTTAAAGGAAGTTACTGCCGAGTATGTAAAATATGCCAACGAACTGATCAAACTCGCTCAGCAAGGCTATTCGGCAGGCGTCTATACACAGACGACTGATGTTGAAGGTGAAATCAACGGACTGATGACCTACGATCGGAAAGTCATGAAGATGGATGAAGATGAACTTACCCGTATTAATCAGGCCGTTATTAACTCAATAAAATAAAATACAAGTATGAGAAAGCTATTTATCTTAGTAATGTCGCTCTGTTGCATTGGACTTCAAGCACAAGAAGACAATGTTCAATATCAGTTGATGGAAGGTTACGCCAAGAATAATATACGCAACCGCATCGTAGTACCTGATATTCCCGGATATAAGACTTTGAAATGCGATCTGCACATGCATACCATCTACTCTGATGGGCAAGTGAGTCCTACACAACGTGTGCTGGAAGCTTGGCACGAAGGGTTGGATGCCATTTCCATCACCGATCATCAACCGATGCCCAGATATTTCATGGGAACCAAAGACTGCAACATCTCATACGACAAAGCCATCGGTACGGCTAAAAGCCATCATATCACATTAATTAAAGGAGTGGAACTCACTTCCAAAGACCCGGTTGGCCACTTAAATTTCTTGTTTATAAATGATTGCAACCAATATATGCCATCATGCAATACTTTCAGTGAGGCTGAAGCAGCAGAACTAATCAGTAAAGCTGCAGCCGAAGGTGCATTCATCACGGCCAATCATCCGGGATGGCCAGACAGGAACAGCGAATTATCGACCTTCACACTTGAACAGATCGCAAAGAAATATATCCGCGGCATTGAGATTTTCAATCATAATGAATTCTATCCTCGAGCCATTGATTTTGTCAATCAATACGATCTGGCGCCTATTGGTGCAACAGATGCTCATTATCCTACAGACTTCCTCTATGATCTTTCAAATAATCATCGCGATATGACACTGGTTTTTGCAAAAGATACCGGCGTCATGGCTATTAAAGAGGCTCTTTTTGCCGGTCGTACACTGGCTTACACTAACAATATTCTGGCTGGCAAAACTGAATTATTAAAAGCTTTTCTGCAAGCTTCTCTAAAAATTGAGTATTACGAAATAGAGAACGGACGTTTCAATGTCCGTATACTAAACGACAGCGATGTCTCCTATCTCCTTGAAAATGGAAATCCTTCACAACGGATCCGCATTCCAGCACATCAATATTGCGATATGAACCGAAGCGTTCAGAATCTTAACGACCTGTTCAAGGTTACAAATATGTACACCTCATCAACAGAGCGTCTAACAATTCCTATGTCATTTCTCCTCAAGCAATCAGAAACGAAGTAAGCGGACAAAAGTTAAATAACAGAGAACTGTTACAAAGGACGAGGAATAGTTGTATATTTGCAGCCGAAAATGAACCATTGGGGCTGACCGGTTTTGACAGCGGGCAGAAGTGGTTTGTAAGCATGTAGTGCGTGGTTGACTTGCACTTAAATCTCAGGCGACAAAAATTATCTGGCGAAAACAATTACGCTCTCGCTGCTTGATCGAAGTATAGTAGATTTTAAGCTTAATCCCTGCAATAGTTGCGGGGACGTGACATCACCCGGATGCTGTTGCTCCGAAGCGTTCCGATACGGTGGTGCAGCAATATCGGAGATAACTGAAAACAAGCCTCGGGCTTTCAGCGACATTTTAGAGGATAAGGTTTAAGTGGGTAGCTTCGGTCTTGCTTATACCCGACAATTAAAGCGAAGATAAACATGTAGAAAGCAGATTAGTTCCTCGTTTGGACGAGAGTTCGAATCTCTCCAGCTCCACCCCAAAGAACTTCAGAAAGTTCTTTATAGATTAAAAACGCTACAAAAAGGGTTGCCCTTATTTGTAGCGTTTTTTATTACTCCGTTTCAAATTTATAAACACATCAATATTCAGCTATCACATAAATCTGCAAGAAATGTTGTACTTTTGTACTCCATTTAATCCGGATCAAGAATGAACTATAATATTAAAGGCCAATCACTGTTGAAGAGTACGATTACTTTGCCTTCGTCGAAGAGCATCAGCAATCGGACGCTCATTCTGAATGCTTTAAGCGGCTGCCCGCAAGATATTCAGAACTTGTCGGATTGCGACGACACGGAAGTATTGGTAAAAGCACTTGGTTTTGAAGAATGCGATTTTGATATTAAGGCAGCGGGAACAGCCATGCGTTTTCTCACTGCTCTACTTGCCACAAAGGAAGGAAACTGGACCATCACCGGTACAGAAAGAATGAAAAACCGTCCGATCAAATTACTGGTGGAAGCGCTGAGGAGCGTTGGCGGTAAAATTGAATACATGGAAAAAGAAGGCTTTCCTCCTTTAAGAATCCATGGAAGCCAATTGCAAGGCGGCAAGATTTCGATGGCTGGAAACGTAAGTTCTCAATATATCTCGGCACTGCTCATGATTGCTCCTCTGATGAAAAACGGATTAACACTGCAACTGAAAGGCGAGGTCGTTTCAAAGCCCTATATACATCTAACCATAGAGCTGATGAAAATCTTCGGTGTTGATGCAGAGTGGAATGGAGCAACGATTGACATCCACCCACAAAGTTACAAACCCGTTTCTTTTACAGTAGAATCAGATTGGAGCGCAGCTTCTTACTGGTATGAGATTGCGGCATTATCAAAAGTCGAAATCACACTAAAAGGTTTATTTGAAAACAGCTTGCAAGGCGACTCTGCTGTAGCACGACTGTTCGAACCTCTCGGCATCAATACAGTTTTTACAGCAGGTGGTGTAATATTAAAACAAGCCGACAGGCAGACGCAAACGATGGAATACGATTTCGAAGACGAACCTGATCTGGCACAAACATTTGTCACGACCTGCTGCCTGCTGAATATTCCATTTCATTTCACCGGCTTGCAAAGTTTAAAGATAAAAGAGACGGACCGTATCGAAGCGCTTAAAAATGAACTGCGGAAGCTAGGATATTTATTGGAAGATTCCAACAACAGCATCCTAACGTGGGACGGAAAGAGATGTGAAGCAGAAGCAACTCCGACAATCAAGACTTACGAAGATCATCGGATGGCTATGGCTTTTGCTCCTGCAGCCTTGGTTCGTCAGCACGGAATAACGATTGCAAACCCGGAAGTGGTAAGCAAAAGCTACCCGTACTACTGGGAGGATTTGCAAAAATCCGGATTCTCAATTGAAAAAGTATAATTTCACAACAGATTAATAACAGGCACAAACAAATTAACTGACAATATATGATATATCTCATATTAGGACTTATAGCATTAGGTATTATCGCTGCCATCATCGGATATTTCCGCAACAAGAAACTGCAACAGATGGTTAATGACGGAGAACTCAGTGAAATGCCCGAACCGAAAGAACTGCAGTCATCATGCAACAGCTGCGGCATCAACGAACTATGCGAACGCGATGAAATGATGTCGGCCTCATGTCAGACAATCGAATATTACAATGATGAAGAGTTGGACAATTACAAAGGAACGGCTTCGGATGCATATGATGAAAAAGCCGTCGACGAGTTTCGTGAAGTTCTCTACACGCTTCGTCAGAATGAAGTAGCCGGTTGGCTGCACAGTCTGCAACTTCGTGAAGTCAACCTGCCGGACTCTTTGAAAGATGAGGCCTTCATGCTAGTAAGTGACAAACAACAATAGAATAAGGAACAAAAATGGATTTACTGCAATATAGTTTCTTTCAAAATGCCCTCATAGGCAGTCTTCTTACGGCTATTGCCTGCGGAATCGTTGGCACCTATATCGTTGCCCGCCGGTTGGTATTTATCAGCGGAGGAATCACGCATGCTTCGTTTGGAGGACTGGGACTTGGATTCTTTCTGGGAATGAACCCGGTGCTGATGGCAATGGTCTTTTCTGTTCTGTCGGCATTTGGCGTAGAGTGGGCAAGCCGAACACAGAATATTCGTGAAGACTCGGCTATTGCCGGTGTCTGGTCGCTCGGTATGGCGCTCGGCGTTATCTTCATATTTCTTACTCCCGGCTATGCACCAAATCTCTCGGCATATCTGTTTGGTAATATTCTCACCATTACAATGACCGACATTATTGCCATTGCTGCGCTAGTAATCGTATTGATCGGCGTATTCTCACTCTTCTTACGCAAAATCATTTATGTTGCTTTCGATCGCGATTTTGCCATGACGCAACAACTGCCGGTTAAGACGATTGAATATGCCATGATGTTCTTCATTTCCGTAACGATTGTATTGTCCATACGTCTTGTTGGCATCATGCTGCTCATGAGCTTGCTCACAATTCCTCAAATCACCGTCAACCTGTTCACCTCCAACTTCAAAAAGATTATCTGGGGAAGTATCTTCATCGGATTCTTCGGATGTGTTGCCGGCCTGGTCCTCTCCTACTTCCTTAATGTTCCTTCCGGAGCTTTCATCATCCTGATCCTGGTGCTTTTCTTTTTAATTGTCAAAGCAATAAAATCCGTCTGGAAGCGTTAGAAGAGAACAATAAATCATGAAAAAAGGTATTTGGTATATACTGGCGTTTACTATCATTTACTTGCTTGGGTCGTGCAGTACGCAAAAGAACACCCGCGCAAGCCGCTTTTACCATGCCTTCAACAGTCGTTATAATATCTATTATAACGGAAAAACTTCGTACGATAATTCTTTACTATCTATGATTGAAGGATACAAAGAGAGTTATTCGGAAATGATTTACATGTATCCAATCAGTGCCCAGCCAAAAGACAAGCAGCAAACAGGCGGTCCTTTTGATAGAGCTATCGAGAAAGGAAACAAAGCTATCAAACTTCATTCCATCAAAGCCAAACCGCCGAAGAAATCAGGTTGGCGAAACGATCCAAAGCAACGTTCATGGCAGGAACAGGAAGAATACAATCCCTTTCTGAAGAAATGCTGGATGATGATAGGCGAGTCTCAATTCTATAACGCAGACTTTCTGCAGGCTTCGGCCACCTTTTCATATATCGCACGCCATTACAAAGAAGATGAAGATCTGGTTGCTCAAGCACGCCTTTGGCAGGCTCGCTCCTACTCGGAAATGGGTTGGTTCTATGAATCGGAAGATATCCTGGGCAAGTTGAACACAAACGGCATTCCTAAGAAAGAACTCAATCAGTATGCGGCCGTCTACGCCGATTATCTGATCAAGAACAAACAATACGACGATGCTATTTCCTATTTCAAGACAGCCATCAAAACAGAAAAAAATCATCGACAGAAGACAAGAATGAAATATCTGCTCGGACAGATCTATGCTGAACTTGGGCAAAACAATCTCGCTTATAAGATGTTCGGTCAAGTAGCCAATTCCAACCCGCCTTACGAACTCGAGTTTGCGTCGCGCATCCGGCAGACTGAAGTGTATAGTGGCAGCAATTACCAGCAAGTAATAAAGATGCTTCGCGGCATGGCTCGCAGCGATAAGAACAAAGATATGCTCGACCAAGTCTATTACGCCATGGGAAACATCTATCTCAGTCGTTTGGACACAGTCAACGCCATTCCTAATTATCAGATGGGAATCGACAAAAGCACGAAAAACGGATTAGATAAAGCTATCTGTCAGATCAAACTGGGCGACATCTACTTTACGATGCATGACTATGTGAAAGCGCAACCTTGCTTCAGCGGAGCACTTTCCGGACTTCAGAAAACGCATAAGGACTACGACCGCGTGTCGAAGCTATCCGCAATTCTGGACGAACTGGTGGTACATGTTCAAGCGGTTCATCTGCAAGACAGTTTGCAAACGCTAGCCAAAATGCCTGAAGCCGAACGCAATGCCGTCATCGACAAAATCATTGAGAAAGTAAAGAAAGACGAAGAATTAGCCAAAAAAGAAGCTGCTAAAGAAGCCTATCTGGCGAAGCAGGAATCTCAGGGTACAGGCATTAACCGACCGGGAACTGAAGTAAGTACCGGCGCGGTAACAGCAGGAAGTACAGGTGGTTTCTATTTTTACAATGCGCAAGCCGTAGCTCAAGGAAAATCGCAGTTTCAACGCAAATGGGGACGTCGAACCTTGGAAGATGACTGGCGTCGTCACGACAAGAAGATGACAACATTCAACGAGACAGGCGACAATGCCACTGCAGACACGACAAAAATAGCAGGTGCAGAAGCAGGAGCTGCCGTCGATTCCACATCTACAGAAGCAGGACTGCCTAAAGTGGTGTCCGACGATCCTAAAACACGCGAGTTTTATATCCAACAACTGCCATTGACACCGGAAGATGTCGACGCTTCGAACCTGATTATCGAAGATGCGCTTTACAATGAAGCGATGATTTATAAAGACAAGCTGGAAGATATTCCACTGTCGATCGAGGCTTTTGAAGAACTGGAACGCCGCTTCCCGGATACCAAACATTTATTGGAAAGCTATTATCAGAGCTACCTGATGGCGCTAAAGAGCAAAAACACAACGCTCGCCACGGAATTCAAGGATAAGCTGACAAAAGCCTTCCCGAAATCGGATTATGCCGTGGCTATCGCTGATCCGAACTATGAATATAATATCCGCATGATGGATGTCGTACAGGATTCTATCTATCAAGCAACATACAACAGTTATCTGAAGAGCGACACATCAGCGGTCCGCAAGAATTATCAAACCGTAAATGACAAATATCCGCTTGCTAAACTGATGCCTAAATATATGTTCCTCAACGCGCTGACTTACGTTCAAGCTGGTGATGTAGTTGGTTTTAAGAATGCCTTGAAAGCCTTGGTAGATAAATATCCGAAAGCCGATGTAACTGAATTGGCAAGCGAAATGCTGAAAGGCGTACTTCGCGGACGTCAACTGATGCAAGGTGGAATCACAAGCATGACCTGGAACCTGCGCTTTGGCGGTGAAGCAGATCTGGCTGCCGACTCGGCACGACAATTCAAAGCCGAGCCCAAGACTCCATATCGGATGCTGATGATGTATCCGACAGGGAGCATTGATCAGAACCAACTGCTGTTTGCAGTCGCTGCTTACAACTTCGCGAACTTCATGGTGCGCGACTTCGATCTGTCGTTTGAAACCTCCGGCCCGATGACGATGCTTGTTATCAGCGGATTCTTCAACTTCGACGAAATCACACAATACTACAAACGTATCTATGCGAAAGACGGTTATGCCACTGCACTCGACAAGAACGTTGCCATCCTGCCTATATCCGACGACAATTACGAAACGTTGATGCACGGCAAAACTTTGGATGAATATATCACCTTCTTCAACGAAAACTTCGGCAAGGATCTGCCTGAACTGGCAGCCCGCTGGAAAGCTCGTATGGATGAAGAAAAAGCCAAGGCTGAAGAGCCGCAATTGCCTGAAGTCTCTGATCAGGAAGAAGAATCAATCGAACCGCAAGCACCTGCAAAGCAAGCGCCTGCTGAAGAGAAAGCAATACAGAAAGAAGCGCCGAAGGCAGAGGCTCCTAAAGAAGAAACTAAACCGGCAGAACAGCCTAAGACTGAAAAGACAAAGGCAAAGCAGAAGCCGACAAGAAGCGTCCGCCACAATAATCAACAGACCGGAAATGCCGAAGTTCAGACAGCCAAAGCACCGACCGTTCAGACAACGCCTGGCAATAAACAACTTGCCGACACGATAGCAGCTGCCCGTCAGAAAACAATCGTTCTCGACACGACAACTATCCAACCGTCGGTTTCAGAGAAGAACGTCGGAGTTGCAGTAAAGGATACAGTTTCCGTTTCAGAAGAGACCATCTTTATTCCAACGCCTGTTGAGAAGCCGAAGAATCTCACTGTAAAAGAAATAGAGGAGATTCACAAGCAGCAGGATGCTGAAGCCGCCGCTGCAAAAGCGAAAGCCAAAGAAGAATCGAAAGCAGCAGGACGCAAGAAGCAGGAAGATCTGCAAAAGCAAAAGGCAGAAGAGCAGCAACAACAGCCATCTGATCAGCAGCAGCCGTCGACAGAAGCACAATCTGCTCCAACTTTGTCAAGAGAAGAACTATTGAAGAAGCAGAAAGCTGAAGATGAAGCTGTGCTGAAAGCTAAAGCAGAGCAGGAGAAACAGCTTGCCCAGGATCGCAAAGCAAAAATGAAGCAAGTCGAAGCCGACCGCAAGGCAAAACTCAAGGCACAGAACGAACTGCGCAAGCAGAAAGAAAAAGAATACAAGGCAAAACTCAAGGCCAAAGAGCAAGAGCGCAAAGAAAAAGAACGCGCAAATAAAGAGAAGCTCAAAGCCAAAGAAAAAGCGCACGAAGAAGCACTGAAAGCTAAAGAAGCGGAACGCAAGACTAGAGCGAAACAGATCTGAAACAGTTTTTGAACGCATCAGAGAATTCTGGAAAAGGCAAAAAGGCTTTTTGAACCATCCATAAAGTTCTGAAAGAAGAAAAAACTATTTTTCAATTTCTCAGAAAGTTCTGAAAGTTCCAAAAACAGTTTTAGCCTCTTCCATAAAATACTGAAAGGCTCCCAAAAATGATTGGGAGCCTTTCAGTATTTTATGATGATTATAGGAAAGACTTTTTCCTGCTTAAAAATCAGATTAGAAGCCGAAATAAGACTTGGCATTATTATAGCAAATATCTTCCACCATCTTTCCAATAAACGGAAGCTCGGAAGCAGGCAACTCGCCATTCTCAACATCACGACCAAGGATATTGCACATAATGCGGCGGAAATATTCATGTCGCGGATACGACAGGAAGCTGCGCGAATCGGTCAACATTCCGACAAAACGACTCAACAAGCCCAGATCGGACAGATCGTTCATCTGTTTTTCCATGCCATGAATCTGATCTAGGAACCACCAAGCGGCGCCATACTGCATCTTCCCGGGAACCGTTCCGTCATTGAAACTGTAGATTGTAGAAGCAATCAGTTCATTGTCGCGCGGATTGAGGTTGTAGACAATCGTTTTAGCCAACATACCTTCATCATCCAAACGACTCAACAGATTGATCATCGGTTGAGCGACTTCGGCGTCAGCAATTGCATCGAATCCACTATCAGGACCCAGTTTACGGAACATACGGGCGTTGTTGTTGCGCGTTGCACCGATATGGAACTGCTGAACCCAGTTGCTGCGGGCATCCATCTTTGCCAATTCATAAAGCATGGCAGAACGGAACTTATCAATTTCCTCGCCTGTAAGCGGCTTCTTCATCCGCGCTTTCATGAAAATCATTTCAATCTCGCTATCGGTATATGAAGTACCATAGAAAGTTACCAATCCGTGATCGGAAATGCGGCAACCCTGAGAAGCGAAGAAATCGTGACAGTTCTGCAACGCCTTCAACAAATCTTTGAAATCAAGGATTGCTACATTGGAAGCAGCTTCAAGCTTAGTCAAATATTCATTGTAAACATCCAAATTCTCAACGGCCATCGATTTATCAGGACGCCATGCCGGATAGACTTTCGTTGTCAACGGCGTCTGGCGGATTGCAGCATGATATTCGAGCGAATCGGCAGGATCGTCAGTCGTACAAACGACTTTAACATTCATGCGTTCCATGATGGCTTGCGCACGGAACTCAGGTGTTCTGAGCTTTGCCGTACATTCATCGTAAATCTCACGGGCAGTCTGCGGGTTCAACACCTTATCAACACCAAAGATACGGCTCAATTCCAAGTGTGTCCAGTGATAGAGCGGATTGCGCATCGCATGTTCAAGCGTATCTGCCCATTTCTCAAACTTCTCATACGCAGGTTTGTCACCCGTGATATATTCTTCTGGAACACCGTTGGCACGCATCGCACGCCATTTGTAGTGATCGCCGCCCAGCCAAATCTCTGTCAAGTCGGCAAACTGATAATTTTCGGCAATCTGCTTCGGAATCAGATGACAATGATAGTCAATGATCGGCATCTTTGCAGCGTGCTCATGATAGAGCTGCTTCGCCGTCTCCGTCTGCAGAAGGAAATTGGAATCAAGAAATGTTTTCATATTATGAACGGTATTTTTGTATTGTCTGTAATGCGATACGGCAAAGGTTGCTGATTGCAGCCCAATCTCCGGCAGCAACGACCTCTTTCGGGAAGAGTTTTGAACCCATACCCACACAGGTAACGCCTGCTTTGAACCATGCCGAAAGATTCTCTTCTGTCGGTTCGACAGCGCCGGTAGCCATAATCATAGTCCATGGCATAGGAGCCTTGATATTCTTTACAAATGCAGGACCTCCAACACATCCGGCAGGGAAAATCTTGCAAAGATCGCAACCCATCTCCTGAGCGAACCCGATTTCCGAAAGCGAACCGCAACCCGGCGTATAGGGTATCAACCGACGGTTACAAACTTTAGCTACATCCGGATTGAACAACGGACCAACGATGAAATTCGCCCCCAACTGCATGTATAGCGAAGCAGTTCCGGCATCGACTATTGAGCCTGCTCCCAGAATCATCTCCGGACAATCCTTTGCAGCGAACTTTACCAACTCGGCAAACACCTCGTGAGCAAAATCACCACGGTTGGTAAACTCAAAAGCACGCACTCCGCCTTCGTAGCAAGCCTTTACGACCTGCTTCGCCGTCTCTACATCTTTATTATAATAAACAGGGACCATTCCGGTGTTAATCATCGCACCAAGGACCTGTATCTTGCTAAATTTTGCCATAATATTCTAATTATATCGTCTATTACTTCTTCTAATTCTAGAGAAACTCTTAACGTGAAACACGTCCGGAAGCATCGCCTTTCATCAGTTTCTCAACCTCATCGACTGTCACCTGATTGAAATCGCCATAAATTGTATGCTTCAAGCAAGAAGCAGCCACTGCAAAATCGAGTGCCTTCTGGTCATCGCCCGGATACGAAAGCAGTCCATAAATCAATCCGCCCATAAACGAATCGCCACCACCGACACGGTCCACAATATGTGTGATGTCGTAACGGCGCGACTGATAAAGTTTCTTGTCTGCATAAAGCACACCGCCCCAAGTGTTATGGTTTGCATTGATCGAACCGCGAAGGGTGATAATAACCTTCTTTGCACGTGGAAACTTAACCATCAGCTGCGTACAAACCGATTCAAACTCGGCTTCATTCACCTCACCGCCGGTCTTCGCTACATCGAAACCCTCAGGTTTGATACCGAACACTTTCTCGGCATCCTCTTCATTACCTAATATAATATCACTTCCGGCAACCAGTTCAGGCATCACTTCACCAGCTTTCTTGCCATAAAGCCAAAGATTCTTACGATAGTTCAAGTCGCACGAAACAGTTACGCCCATGCTGTTTGCTACACGGATAGCTTCCAAACAAGCATCGGCAGCGCCCTGTGAAATAGCCGGTGTAATTCCTGTCCAATGGAACCAGGTTGCATTCTTAAACACCTCTTTCCAATCAACCATTCCAGGTTGAATCTCCGAGATCGCCGAATGGGCACGGTCATAAACTACTTTGCTGGCACGAGCTACGGCACCCGTCTCCAAAAAATAAATACCCAGACGTTCGCCGCCATAAACGACGTGCGACGTATCGACACCATATTTATGTAAATCCATCACACAAGCACGTGCAATATCATTCTTCGGCAAGCGCGTCACAAACTCAGCATTCATACCATAATTTGCCAACGAAACAGCCACATTGGCCTCTCCGCCTCCAAAGGTAGCATTCAACTTATCGCTTTGACAAAAGCGAAGATATTCAGGAGTAGCCAGCCGAAGCATGATCTCTCCAAATGTTATAACTTTCTTTTCCATGTTGGTCATCCTATAATTCTGCTCACAAATGTAAGAGTTTATTTCCAAACAAACATACTTTGTGCGCGAAAACATATTAATACAAATCACAAATTTTATTCGGATGTATTTTCAAAAACAACCGAATAAAAAAACCATTTCATTCGAATGCAGCGACCATTTCATTCGAATGAAATGACTCGCGCATTCGAATGTTTTTTAATGCTCCCGATTCGAAAGAAATCTGATTATTTAACGTCATTTAACCGCCTAGAAGAAGAACATATACGACAATAGCATATCTTTGCGAGATACTCGTAAACTATATAAAAAATAATGATATGGAGAAGTTGACACACCAAGAAGAAGATGTAATGTTGCGTATTTGGAAAATAACACCTTGTTATATTAAGGACATCCTTGCCACCTATGAAGGCGAAAAACCTCCTTATACAACAGTTGCTTCCGTTGTAAAAAACTTACAGCGCAAAAAGTTTGTGAAAGCAAAACAATACGGCAATACCTATCAGTATACTCCTCTTATCGAACAGACAGAGTACAGGTATGATCTGATGGATCATGTCATGAAGAACTATTTCAACAATTCTTTCAGAGGTCTGGTTTCTTACTTTGCAAAAGAGCAGAAAATCTCTCCAAAGGAATTGGAAGATATAGCTAAGATGATTGAAAAAGGGAAAGAGTAATCATTCATATACATAATTAAATGTTTCCAGAGTTCGCCTATATCATGAAGGTGAATATAGGAATTATTGTCCTGTATTTTACCTACAAATGGCTCTTCAGCAAGGACACATTCTTCAAGTTGAGACGTTCTATCTTGTTGATTTTCCTGGCTGTAGCATTGTTTTATCCGTTGATTAACATTCAAGGATGGATGAGTCAGCAGGCGGACATGAAAAAAGTGGTAATGATTTATACCGCCATCGTTCCTGGAAGCATCATCACACCGCATACAGCCGTCACTAATTGGCATGCCATCTTACTTTCCGGAATAAAATACTTATATTGGGTTATTGCTGTAGCACTACTCATCCGTTTTAGCATACAGTTATTCTGCATACTGAATTTGGCACGTGCCTCACGAAAAGAGAAAGTTCATGGCGTCGATGTACGGATTATGCAAAAGCCTAACGGTCCGTTTTCTTTTTTCGGACTGATTTTTATCCATCCTGATTCGATAAACGAAAACGAACTTGATGAAGTGCTGACGCATGAATACACACACGCTTCACAATGGCACTCATTGGATGTAATTATCTATGAACTGGCTTGCGCCGCCTTTTGGTTCAACCCGTTTATATGGCTATTGAAACACGAAGTACGCTACAATCTGGAATACCTTGCCGACGAACATGTACTGAAAGCAGGCTACGATAGCAAAAGCTATCAGTATCATCTACTAGGAATGACGCAGCAGAATCATAATGACTCGATTGTGTTGTCCAACCGTTTCAATATTCTCCCGCTAAAAAGCCGCATACACATGATGAACAAACGGCGTACGCACCACCTGTTCAAAGCCAAATATCTCATTGCCATTCCATTGGCAGGATGCCTGCTGCTTATCAGCAACATCGATGCGTTGGCACGAATCAAAGACAAGATTGTCGACAATAAACTAACGCGAATAATCATACCAGCTATTAACAACACCATCGAAAATGATGCCGCGCAGACAGGCGAAACGGATGATAATGTTTATACAGCCGTTGAAAAGTTGCCGGAATTTCCCGGCGGACAGGTTGAGTTGCTGAAGTTTATGACACGCAATACAAACTATCCGGAGAAAGCAATCGAGAAAGGCATTGAAGGCAGAGTAATATGTAGCTTCGTCGTGAGAAAAGACGGATCATTAACCGATGCGGCTGTAATGAAAGGTGTCGACCCGACATTGGATCAGGAGGCCATGAGAGTAGTTTCAACGATGCCGAAGTGGACTCCGGGAGAACAGAACGGCAAAGCCGTATCCGTTAAATATACTGTTCCGATCACTTTCCGTCTGCCAAAAGAGAATAAAGAGTCACAGGCAGAACCGAAGCCGGTCTACGGCGATCCTTCCAAAGCACCAATCTTCACAATTGTAGAAGAGATGCCCCAATTTCCAGGTGGACCAGAAGCTTTGTTCCAATACTTATCGAAGAAAATAAAATACCCGACTGATGCCGTAGAACACGGCATCCAGGGCAGAGTGACCTGCAGTTTTGTTGTTGAAAGAGACGGAACGCTCAACGATATTCAAGTATTACGCGGTGTTGATCCTTCTTTGGATGCAGAAGCTGTAAGAGTCATCCAGTCCATGCCAAAATGGATCCCCGGAAGGCAGCGCAGCGTTCCTGTACCTGTAAAATATTCGGTACCTGTGACTTTTCGTCTTCAATAACAAACGTCTATCGAACTTAATAAACAGATATGAAATATAAACTTATTTTCTTTTATTGCGTCTGTACACTAACTCTTTATGCACAGACTCCTGTCCAAACACTGCAAGATCTGGTAAACAAGAAGCAATTTGCCAAAGCGATTACAATGGCGGATTCGCTTGCCAAACAGCAAGAGCCGGATTATGCAACCCTTTCGGCAACCGGACAGGCATACGAAGGATTGTTACGCTATAAAGAAGCTTACCAATGTTATATGCGCAGTCTCCAAATGGACTCAACCAACATCGATGCACTCAATTCCGTTGCCCGTGCAGCCATGAATTTAGGGAATACTCCTTTGGCCAAAAGCTATTTTCAGAAAGTTGTCCATGCAGATACGACCCATTTCTATGCCAATCTGCAACTGGCACGACTCTCCTTTCAAGAAGGCGATTACAACAATGCCATCCAGCAATATCAGTATATCAACACTTTGGATACAACGCGCATTAACCCGGCTATTTATGCCAATATTGGTGACTGCTTCCTAAAAAGCGATAACATGCAGTTGGCGGCAATCAATTATTTCAAAGCTTACAATACAAACCGCGAAAATGCAGGATTGGCAAGCACTTTAATCAATGTGCTGATTCATTTGGGCGGTCCAAATATCAATGATGCCATATTACTTTGCGACACCGCGCTCTATTACAATCCGGGAAACAAGATGCTCATACGCGATAAAGGCATGTGTTTTTATGCCGGGAACCACTTCGATCAGGCCGATTCGGTCTATACGTTTTTACTGTCGAAAGGCGATTCAATACTTGCTACGCTGAAATATGCCGGCGCCGCACGTTACTGGTCGCAGCATTTCATGGATGCCATCGCACCTTTGGAAGCCGCTTATCAAGCCGATTCGACCGATATCGAAACAACGCTCTTGCTCGGTGCCTCTTTAGGCAAGACTTACGATCGCAAGCGTGCTTTTGCACTATTCAATCTGGCGGAAAAGATGATGCAACCCAATGCTACACTCGTAAACTTACTGAACATGTCCCGCGGCGAAACACTGCAGCGCGACGGTCAGCTTGCTGAAGCAGAAGCGCTATTCTACAGTTCCTGGCTGAACAACCGCGACCGACTGGATTTTCTAATCCGCATCAACAACGATTATCTCAATTCAGCCGACGCCTATAAAAGTGACGAACAACGTGCGAAAGCTCTATTCATCAAGAATCTGTATCTGAAAGAATGCCTTTCTGCACATCGGAAAATCAATGGAGTAAGCAGCTTCCGCACTTTCCTCCAATCGCTGTACGAAGAGGCTTTCTTCCGCAGTAAAAAGGAACTCCCGATGATAGCTCCGGATGGTAAAAAGAGCCGTCTAGCAACGACCGAACTTCAGGCACTTATCAAACAATTGCCAGAAAAAAGCGAAGAAGAGTGAGATAACGTAATAAAATTGTATTTTTGCGGAATTCAAATGCAATTAGGATGAACAAGATGAACAAAAAAGTATTAGGACTGATTCTATTTAGTCTACTCATATTACCGAGCATTCGGTTGAATGCAATAAAACCGGTCAACCCGGCCAAAGTATATTACAACGCATTTTCGCACAATGATTATGAGCGCGCCAAACCATTAGCCGATGCTCTCTCTCTTGGCTTTAACTGCGTGGAAGCCGACTTATGGCTGATTGACGGAGAACTGTATGTTTCGCATGACAAACCGGAGATCCGCACCGAAATCACTTTCGAGAACATGTATCTGTGTCCTCTCGTAGAGCGCATATATTACAATGGTGGCAAAGTTTATGCCAACAGCGATAAACCTTTCTATCTGATGATCGATTGCAAAACGAACGGCGAAGAAATGCTTCCTGTCCTAAAACGGAAACTGGCGGATTACGAATCGCTGCTCTATACAGTCAAAGACGGCCAAATGAAGAAAGGAGCTGTTATGGTCTTCCTTTCAGGCGACAGACCGCTGTCTGTACTTGACAAAGGCGACGGCTATATTTTTCTTGACGGGCAAATCAAAGACTTGGGACAACACATCTCATCGCTAATGATGCCTGTCATCAGCGATGACTACAGCAAATTCCTCACATGGAAAGGCGATGGACCGATTCCAGCCGACCAACTGCAGAAGATGCGCGACATAATCAAGAAGACTCATGATGAAGGGAAACTTTTCCGTTGGTGGGGCGCACCTGATACTCCACAGTTCAAACGCTTTTTCATCAAAGAGAACGTTGACCTCATCGGTGCCGACAATCTGAAAGCCCTTTACGACATACTCAACGAATAGCATACTTTCGTTTTCGATTAAAAATAAAGAGGATTCACATCCAATCTTGCGCCATTCGTCTATTTTATTTGTACCTCCGGAGCAATACCTATTATCTTTGCTTCAGATTAATTAAAAACAAGTACACAATGAAAAAGAAAATGATTCTTGTAGGCATATTTGCCTTTGGACTGTTAGCATCTTCTTATGCTTATACACAACAGGACGAATTTCACGGCCGTCCTGACTGTTGCTGTTGCTGCTGTTGCAGACCTTGTCCTCCACCTCCTCCACAGCATGGACATGGTGGTCCCGGCGGAATGTCGCTCACTTCCGAAGATATGATTAAGAAGTTGGAACTGACCGACGACCAGGTAACGAAGCTGAAAACCGAAGAACAAGCTTTCAAGAAGAAAATGGAAGCCAATCGTCCTGACAGAAGCTCAATGAACTCCGAAAAGAGCACCAAGAGCAGCAGCGACGAAAAAGCTAACAAACCGGGTAAAGGTGGTCAGATGGACACGATGATGAAAGAGCATGAAACGGCTATCAAGGGAATTCTGAACAACAAACAGTACAAACTCTACCAGAAATATATGCAAGAGAACCGTCCGCAAAGACCTGATGGAGGTCAAAGAGGCGGTGGCTCGGAAAATGAAGAATAACATTTTCCTTACTGTTTTCAAATTGAGGGGGATTGTGTCACATAACGGCACAATCCCTTATTTTTGCTGTCGTTTGACACTCCTGCAAATGTTTTACAGACTTTTCATACAGCAAGTATATCTTGAAAAAGGCATTAGAGCACTAAAACAGGCGTCAAGTGTATCTTGAAAGTGACTTCAGAGTCCTAAAGCAAGCTTCAAGTATATCTTGAAACCTACTTTAAAGATCTTAGACAGCTGTCAAGTATATCTTGGAAAGCACTTCAGAGACTTTATCCCCTCTTCAAGTATATCTTGACGCCTATTTTCAATGGAATAAGCCATAAGGAAGTGACTCTTTTCTATTCCTAAATCGCTTTGCGCTTTTAAAGAAAGTTCCTATCTTGCAGCCAAATTCAAATCGTCATGAAACATTCAATCTTATTTTCGATACTTCTGCTTGCAGTTTCTCTTTCGACTGCCAACGGACAATCCACTTCCAATGCAAGTAATCATATCCAACTGCTTAACGGCAAGTGGGGCGTAGCACTCGATACCACTGAAATCGGATTTCAGACTTTGCCCACGGCCTGCACGGATTCCATGCTTCTTCCGGGAACCACCGATATGCGGCAAAAAGGCAAGTTCAACACCAATATGACGGAAACAAACCAGCTTTCGCGCGAATATATTTTCGAAGGCAAGGCACTCTACACAAAGACGGTGAAAATTCCTTCAAACTGGAAAAAGACAACCATCAGTCTCTACATGGAACGCACAAAACCGACTACCTTGTGGGTTGACGGCAAGAAAGTAGGGTCGAACGACGACATCTCCACTCCACAAATATATAACGTAACAGACTATATGACGCCCGGCAAGCATGATATTGCCATCCTGGTGGACAATGGGGAAACAGGTATTCCTCATCAGGTATTCAGTTCTTCGCATGCTTATTCCAACTCAACACAAACGAACTGGAACGGTATCATCGGCGATTTCTATCTCGAAAGTTCTCCACTCTGTGGCATTGCTGATATCCAGACCTATCCCGATGTCAACAACAAATCAGTGAAGGCAACCATCATCTTCCGCAATGAAACGAAAAATATCAAAGAGGGGAAACTCTCGCTGTATGCCGAATGTCGTTTCGGTGGCAAGCGCGTCAGATCCGTCGTTATACAAGCCGATGCCGACCTGACACTGCCTAAACAGACGGTCGAACTGCCGCTGGGAGACAATGCAGTATTGTGGGACGAATTCACACCCGCCATTTATCATCTCTATGTGACACTGAGTGCCAAACAATATACCGATGTTCATCAGGCTACCTTCGGACTGCGCAAGTTTGAAGTCAAAGGCAAACAGTTCGCCATCAACAACAAGGTCACCTTCCTGCGCGGCAAACACGACGGATGCGTCTTTCCGCTGATTGGTCACACTGCAATGGATGTAGCTTCTTGGCGCCATTATTTCCAGGTTGCCAAACAATATGGCATCAACCATTATCGCTTCCACTCCTGGTGTCCACCCGAAGCCTGCTTTGAAGCTGCCGATATCGAAGGCATCTATCTGCAGCCGGAACTGCCTATCTGGGGAAATATCGATATCAAGGACACAACACTGTGTAACTTCCTGCTCAAGGAAGGACGACATATTCAGAAAGCCTACAGCAATCATCCTTCGTTTGTGATGTTCGCCCTCGGTAATGAGCTGCAAGGGGCAGACGGACTGGCGATGTTAATCCGAACATTCAAATCCGAAGAGAAACGCCATCTGTTCGGTGCCGGTTCTAACGATTTTCTGGGGATGAATGGCAAGCAGGCCGACGAGCAATATTTTACGACCTGCCGGGTTGGCAAAGAAGAAGACAAGCAATTCAACACACATGCACGCGCTTCATTCTCGTTTGCCGATGCCTACGATGGCGGATATCTGAATCATACTTATCCAAATTCGGTCATGAATTTCTCAACGGCCAATGCCTTGTGTGATATTCCTGTTATCAGTCATGAAACAGGGCAGTTTCAGGTATATCCCAATTATGAAGAGATAAAGAAATACACTGGCGTGCTTAAACCCCGCAATTTTGAAGTATTTAAACAGCGTTTGAAAGATGCCGGAATGGCTGATCAGGCACACGACTTCCTGATGGCTTCGGGCAAATGGTCGGCACTTCTTTACCGCGCCGATATCGAGATGAATCTGCGCACACCCGACTGGGGCGGATTCCAACTGCTGGACCTGCAAGACTATCCTGGACAAGGCTCTGCCTACGTGGGCATTCTCGATGCTTTCATGGATAGCAAAGGGCTGATCGCTCCCGAAGAATGGCATCATTTCTGCTGCGAGACGGTGCCGTTGTTCTGCACCTCCAAATTCTGCTGGACGAACAAAGACACGCTCTCGGGCGAAATCCGTATTGCCAACTATTCCAATCAGGAGCTGAAAGACAAATATATCATCTGGACATTGACCGACAGCCGTCATCAGGTGCTTGACAAAAACGAGATGCCAATATCAGTCAAACAAGGAGAAGTGGCAACAATAGCTACTATCAAACCCGATATTTCTTCCATCAAGAAAGCCGAAAAGGTAGAGCTTGAACTATCTATCTTCGATACGCCTTATAAAAACACCTACTCATTCTGGATTTATCCCGCTAATAATGATCCAAAGCCTACAAAGGATATTGTTGTAGCTTACGACTTGGATGAAACGGTAATGAATAAACTTAGCACAGGCAGTAAAGTGCTGCTCTTCCCGAACAAGGAGAAGATGGCAGAACAAACCGTAGGCGCTCTGTTTCAAACAGACTATTGGAACTATCGGATGTTCAAGACTGTTTGCGAGAATCTGCATCGCCCGGTATCACCGGGAACAATGGGCATACTGACAGATCCGAAACATCCGGCTCTTGAAGAGTTTCCTTGCGAGTTCCATACCAACTGGCAATGGTTCCCGATCATCAAGCAGAGTTATCCGATGATATTGGATCGTCTGCCACAAAACTATCGTCCCATCGTTCAAGTGATCGACAACATTGAGCGCAACCACAAACTGGGATTACTCTACGAACTCAAGGTGGGTAATGGGAAACTGCTGGTTTGCATGTCCGACCTGAAATCTGTTCTCGATAAACCGGAGGCACGACAGTTCTACAGTAGTTTGCTTCGCTACATGAACTCTTCGGATTTCGAACCGGCACTCACACTGAAGTCGGAAGAATTGAAAGAACTGTTCACAAGCAAAGTGGAAGGAGCCAGCATCAAACGCTTAGGCAATATCTCGTACGAATAATTAAAGAAGGGAACAGATATGAAAAAGATTATCGGCACAATATGGGTATGCATTATCATCATGATAATACCCTCATGCAAAACGACAAGCGGCTGGAAAATGGTTTGGCATGACGAATTCAATCAGAAAAACAGTTTCGATGAGAACTCCTGGAGTAAAGTCAAGCGAGGTCACTCCGATTGGGATCGCCACATGTCGGACTTCGATTCTTGCTTTGCCATGCGCAAAGGCAATCTGGTTCTACGGGGAATTGTCAACTACAGTCTTCCTACGGATACAGCTCCATATATTACCGGTGGCGTACTTTCCAAAGGTAAAGTAGGCTTCTCCGAAGGACGTGTTTCTGTCAAAGCACGCTTTCACGGCGCAACAGGCGCATGGCCGGCAATCTGGATGCTTCCGGAAAACGAAGGATGGCCCGACGGCGGTGAGATTGATATCATGGAACGCCTGAACAACAATACGATTGCTTATCAAACCGTCCACTCTTATTATACCTATAAGTTGGGCATCAATGATCCGAAACATGGCGGCATAGGCCCGATCAACCGCGACGATTACAATGTTTATAGCGTTGAGATGTATCGCGACAGTCTGGTATTCTATATCAACGACTCCCGAACGTTTAGCTATCCACGCATCAAGACAGACAAGAAAGGACAGTTTCCGTTTACCGACAAAAAATTCTATCTCCTGATTGATATGCAGTTGGGCGGTAGCTGGGTGGGTCGTGTCGATAAGAATGATCTGCCTGTAGAGATGGAAGTAGACTGGGTTCGCTTTTACAAGAAAAAGCCATAAAACACAAGTTTTTCTGCTTACGAGAGAGTTTGTAGCCGATAAACATTGTATCTTTGGACTCTGTTAAAAATAAAAATAACAAGGGTAACATGGATATACAATCTATACGGAAGGATTTTCCTATCCTTTCACACAAAATATATGACAAGCCGCTTATCTACTTTGATAACGCAGCTACAACACAGAAGCCGCGTTGTGTGGTCGAAAAGATTGACGACGGCTATTACAACGCCAACGCGAACATTCATAGAGGCGTACATTTCTTGAGTCAGGAAGCAACCGAAGCTCATGAAGAAGCACGACGTACGGTTCAACAGTATATCAATGCGCGTTCGTCAAATGAAATTGTTTTTACACGCGGTACAACGGAGTCTATCAATCTTGTTGCTTCCATCTTTGCAGATGCCTGCATGAATGCTGGCGATGAAGTGATTGTATCCGTTATGGAACATCATTCCAACATCGTTCCCTGGCAGATCCAAGCCGCACGCAAAGGCATTACTCTGAAGGTTATCCCGATGAATGAGAAAGGCGAACTGCGGATGGATGTCTATCGCAACCTCTTTTCTGAAAAGACAAGGATCGTGGCTGTAACGCATGTATCCAACGTATTGGGAACCATCAATCCGGTAAAAGAAATCGTTGAAATTGCCCACGAGCATGAAGTGCCCGTATTGATTGACGGCGCACAATCCGTTCCTCATCTGAAAGTAGACATGCAGGATTTGGATGCGGAATTCTATGCATTCTCCGCTCATAAGATATATGGACCGACAGGCATTGGTGTCCTTTACGGTAAAGAAGAATGGCTCGACAAACTGCCTCCCTACCAAGGTGGAGGCGAGATGATCGCTTCGGTGTCGTTCGAAAAGACAACGTTCAACGAGCTGCCTTTCAAGTTCGAAGCCGGAACGCCTGATTTTATCGGTAGTACAGCCATGGCTGAAGCATTGAAGTATGTCAACAATATAGGCCTCGATAATATTGCAGCATGGGAAAACGAACTGTTGCAATATGCCACCGAAAAGCTCAATACAATTGAAGGCATGCGCATCTTCGGGCAAGCCGATCACAAAAGTGGCGTTATTTCATTCCTGGTTGGAAACATTCACCATTATGATATGGGCATGCTGCTCGACCGTCTCGGAATTGCAGTCCGTACAGGTCATCACTGTGCACAGCCATTAATGCAGGCATTAGGTATTGAAGGGACTGTTCGAGCCTCTTTCTCGTTCTACAACACGAAGGAAGAAATCGATGCATTCGTTGCAGGCATCGAAAGAGTCCGCAAAATGTTTCATTAAACGAGATTAAATTGCATGCTGTATTTTCTGAAAAAATATCCGGTGTCACTGACCATCATCGCAATTGTCATTTATCTGTCTTTCTTTAAACCGCCGCAGATGGCGATTGAACAAATACCGGGAATCGACAAAGTCGTTCACTTCTGCATGTATGGAGGTCTGTCGGGAATATTATGGTTAGAATTCTTGCATAATCATCATAATTACGAAGAGAATCTTTGGCATGCGTGGATTGGTGCCGTTATCTGTCCGATAGCCATGAGCGGCATTATCGAACTTCTCCAGCAATATTGCACCACATATCGTGGTGGGGACTGGTTTGATTTTCTAGCAAACAGCTTGGGAGTTGCCACGGCAACAATCATTTCCTATTTTCTGATACGCCCATGGATGATCAAGCGAGACTTAATAAATAACAACAGAAAGGATTAATCATGTTACTATCTTTTTTAGAAGCAGGACGCATAGAAGCGGGGTGCGACGAAGCGGGGCGAGGTTGTCTTGCCGGCGCCGTCTACGCAGCAGCAGTCATACTGCCTTCCGATTTTCATAACGAAGAATTGAACGACAGCAAACAGCTCAGTCCTGCAAAACGCTATGCACTACGACCAATCATTGAAAAAGAAGCTATTGCCTGGGCTGTAGGCATCGTTTCGCCTGAAGAGATTGACCAAATAAATATCCTGCGGGCCTCTTTCCTTGCCATGCATCGCGCAATTGATCAACTCAAAATCAAACCGGAACATCTGCTTATTGATGGAAACCGGTTCACTCCCTATCCAAACATTCAACATACAACTATTGTCAAAGGCGATGGTAAATATATGAGTATTGCAGCAGCATCCATCCTCGCTAAAACATATCGTGACGACTATATGGAACAGTTGGCAGAAATCTATCCCGAATACCATTGGACAGAAAATAAAGGATATCCAACGAAAGCACATCGCGATGCCATACGCAAATATGGTATTACTCCTTATCATCGGAAAACGTTTACATTACTGCCTGAACAGTTGGAATTAAATTTTTCCACAGACAAATAAATATCTATATAAATGCCTCAAAATGAAGAAAAATACAATAAAACATTTATCTTTGCAGTAAAATAAATGCAGAATTATACGTTTACCATGGATTGTACTCCTCTTTCTCTAAAGGTCTTATTGACAATATTGTTTCTAAATTTTTCAATATTGCCGGAAAGAGTTTTTGCCCAAGGATTCTGCTCTTCAACACTTGCCGTCATTCCTTCTTATAATGTCTATCCGGCATGGATTGTATATTTGCTATTATTCATCATTATTGCGCTTACTATTTTTTTTGTTTATTTCTATATTAAGTATAAACAGAAAAGAGATTATGACTACTATATTACAAAGAACCTGCTCATGTCCATGCCTGAAATGGCTGTCATAGTAGATAATAATCTTCACATCATTAACCTGTACAACCCTCAGGAATCAATCATGCAGGGAGAAAATACAAGCGTTTTTATCGGCATTGGTTTAGACTATATCATTCAGAGGACCTCGCAAATAAGTCCAGAATCAAAAGAAAAAATGATTCATTCTGCTCAAGACACAATAAAAGATAAACAGTCGCGAACGATAACATACGAATTCACTTTAAATGGCGTTGTATATTACTCACAAGCTAAAATTGTATCCATCGAAGGAGGATTAATCATCTTTACCCGAGATATTTCAGCTTTAATGAAATCCGAGAAAGAGACACTCAAACTGAAAACTTTCCTCGAGAGTATTTTGGAAAAACTACCTGTAGGCGTATTTATTAAAGATGTGGAAAATAAGTATCGGTATCTGTTCTATAATGAGCAAGTATCACAATTCTATAATACGACAGACAGTGCAGTTATTGGCAAAAATGATTTTGAACTTAACAAGCCGGAGGCTCCTTTCTTTCAAAAAGAAGACGAAATCGTACTGCAAAGTGACCACCCAATCGATTCTGAGCGGGAATTTAAAGACGAAAGCGGAAATACAATCCGTTGGGCTGTAACAACAAAATCAAAACTGATCACCTCAGAAGGTGAAAAATACATTATCGCGACAGTAGAAGATACCACTGAAAGACGAAAGAAGGCTATGGAAATAGCCAAAATCCAACAAGAATTAAAGCTGTCAATGGATGCTACATCTTTATCATCCTGGGATTATGATGTAGAGAAAAAAGAAATGATCTGTCTTTACAACAATGTATTGGAAGAAGATATTGTTTCCTTGGAAACTTTACTATCTATCATTCATTCAGAGGATAGACAACGTTATCTGCAAATGATAAATGAGCTCCGTTATGGCAAAAAAAAGAAAGACAATGGCATTTATCGATATAATTATAAAGGGAAAACGGGCTGGATAGAGACCTATGCCATTGCTATTAAATCTGAAGAGACCGGAAAAGTAACGAACCTCATTGGAACTGGAAAAGAAATAACAGAAGAGATATTGCAGCAGAAACAGCTTGAAGAACAAAAAAAGAAAATAGAATTCATCTTGGATGCAGCACAAATTTCTTCATGGGAATATAATGTTGAAACACAAACATTCAATGTATCCAACCCTCTTATTACAGAACAAACCGAAAACACGATGGAACAGTATCTGGCCCTCGTGCAGCCTCAATATAAAAAAGAAACAGAAATAGCTTTTGCCGATGTGATAAGCGGGAAAGTAAATTTTGCTGAATTGCAGATTGAAGTAAATTCAACTTACAAAGGTATACATTGGTTTGAGATACAATTTGTTCCTTATAAACGGGGCGAAAACAATCGTGTAAAAAGTTTGATGGGTCTTTTGTGGGATATCACACATTTAAAAATGACTACTGAACTAATTCGTCTCCGCGATAAAGCTGAAGAATCGAACAGACTCAAAAGTGCCTTTCTTGCAAATATGAGTCACGAAATAAGAACTCCGCTCAACGCAATCGTTGGTTTCTCAAATTTGATTGCCCTGGGTGAGAATCCTGAAGAAATTAATGAATACGTCAGAATCATCGAAACAAACAATGAACTCCTGCTCCAATTAATTAATGATATCCTTGATTTATCAAAGATAGAAGCTGGGCAAATGGACTTCAACTATACAGATGTTAGTCTGAATGAGATATTACAAGAGTTACATTCCGTTTTTGAAAAACGTGTTAATGATCATTTCATACTAAAATGTGAAATACCTGACGAAGATTGCAGAATGCATACCGAAAAGAATCGCATTATGCAAGTCTTGGGTAATTTCCTAAGCAATGCATGTAAATATACAACTGCAGGTTCCATCACACTGGGCTACAAAAGGAATGAAGATGGCCAAATACTGTTCTATGTAAAAGATACAGGTAAAGGGATTGCTCCTGAAAATGTTTCACACGTATTTGAGCGATTCGCCAAATTTGATAAGTTTGTACGAGGAACGGGCCTTGGACTCTCCATCTGTGAATCAATCGTTAAAACATTCCATGGTCAGATCGGAGTTGAATCCAAATTAGGTGAAGGATCCTATTTCTGGTTTACGCTGCCTTTCCAACCTCCAACAATGAATTAATAAATTGTATAATTATAAACAGTAAACAATGAAGAAAGAGACAAAATCATTAGTCAAGAAAGAATTTCTTATTCCCTTTATATTAGTCACTTCCCTATTTTTTCTATGGGGTTTTGCTCATGCTATATTAGACGTTCTCAACAAACATTTCCAGATTGCCTTATCCATGTCGATGGCACAATCGGGACTTATTCAGTTTTCTACTTATATTGCCTACACACTTATGGCTATTCCTGCCGGGCTATTTATCAGCAGGCACGGCTATCGTCACGGTGTCATCTTCGGACTGATTCTTTTTGCTATTGGTGCGTTCCTGTTTATTCCAAGCGAAAAGTTTATGTCGTTCAACTATTTCCTCGGTTCACTGTTCATCATCGGATGCGGTATGGTATTTCTTGAAACTGCCGCCAATCCTTACGTAACAGAACTAGGAGATCCAAATACAGCCGCAAGTCGATTAAACTTGGCACAGTCATTTAATGGATTGGGTTGCATTTGCGCTCCGGCCATTGGTGGATGGCTTTTATTTTCTAATGGAAACGAAGCATCCATATCCCTGCCTTACACGATAATGGGAATTGTTGTATTAATTGCTGCATTAGTCTTCACGCGTGTGCATCTCCCTGAAATAAATCATGCAGACGATAGTTCGGTTGCCGAAATACAAGTATCCAACGGTATTGCCGGTTTATGGAAACACAAACGCTTTACTTTTGGCGTTTTAGCTTTGTTCTGTTATGAAATCGCCGAGATTTCCATCAATAGCTTTTTTATTAATTATGTAACTGATGATGGATGGATGACCGCCAAGACAGCAGCCATTGTCCTTTCCTTCGGTGGATTGGGATTGTTCATGTCCGGACGAGTTTTAGGCAGCTATATCATGAGTACTGTCCGTGCCGAAAAAGTATTGTTTGTCTGTGCGATATGCACTGTAATAGCGTCACTGCTGATCACGCTCAATTTAGGTGTAGTTTCTAAAATAGCACTCTTTGCCTGCTACATCTTTGAGGCAATCATGTTCCCGACAATATTTGCCATCTCTCTTCGTGGACTTGGAAGCTATACCAAACGAGCTTCATCATTTCTGATGATGTCGCCATTAGGTGGTGCGGTTGGACCTTTATTAATGGGATATGTAGCTGATATCTCATCCATGTCGATTTCATTCATCATTCCTTGGCTTGGATATATAGCAGTTGCAGTTTATTCTTATGGAGTCGTTACTGAGAAAATAAAATAGAATTAAAACACCATTAAAACACCATTTATGAAACATGTAAAACTTATAGGGATTATTGCAACCCTTACGGCACTTATTGTGCAAACACCTTTTGGTGCATCTAATGTCCAAGCACAAAACAAGTCTTCTGAACAAACAGCAAAAACGACGGCATACACACTATTGGCGCGCGATGCTAAATTGACTGGAGACTTGGAACTTCAGAACAAAGAGAAAGGTACATTTGCTGCAATCCATAACTGGAACAGTACAAAACAGAAAATAAGCTGGAACACAAACATAAAGAAAGGCCGTTACCAGATACGCATAAAATATGCCGAACCACTGTCGGGCAGTGCTATAACCATCACTATCGGTAATCAGCAGCTGGCTACATTATTAAAACAGACAGCAGGCAAAGATAAATATCAAGAATTCGATTTAGGAGTAATCAATGTAGCTTCGTCCGGAAATACAGAGATTCTTCTTCAAGGTATACAGTTATCACTGATTAAAAATAAGGAAGGGAAGATGGAACATAGTCAATCACTTCCAAATTTACAATGGGTTTCATTAACACCTACAGACAAAACAGTTGATTCAACTCCGGCAGACATTTTGAAGTCATTTAAGGGAAAGCCGCTATTTGACGGAAAGACATTTAACGGCTGGACCGGCAATAACGGTAAAAGCAGCATGGAATGGTTCCGTATTGAAAACGGTGCCATCGTTGCAGGACGGATGGACAAACCTATACCGCGTAACGAATTTGTTCGCACAATCCGCAAATACAAGAACTACGAACTCCGACTAAAATATAAAGTAAAGCATACCGATGAGACCTATAACGCTGGTGTACAATTCCGTACCCGTCAACAGACAGAAAAAGGAAAAACGAATGAAATGGTAGGCTATCAAGCGGATATTGTTGCAGGAATCTTAGGAAAAGTTTATGATGAACAACGCCGTTGGTTATATATCGGGAATCAATTGGATACACCTGCCAACTATAATGCCGACGAATGGAACAGCTATATCATCCGTTGCGAAGGACCACGCATCCGTGTTTGGCTGAATGATGTAAAGACTCTTGATTATATCGAGCCCTATTACAACAAACCTTATCCTGTCATTGGCGCCATTGCTCACGACGGGTTCATTGCCTTGCAGATTCATGAAGGCATACCGTGTGAGACCTGGTATAAAGATATCGAAATACAGGAACTGCCTTAGTTCACTCTAAAGAAAGAATATGCAAAAGGCACGGATTTCAGAGAAGCAATTATTCTTCTTCGAAATCCGTGTCTGATTTTTTAAAAGCTATCTTACTTGATAATCCTTTCAATATCTGCTATTGATCCTCTAAACGGACCTGAAGCCTCAAGCTTAATGGTACACATGGCTGCAGCAAAGCATCCGGCTTCTTGGTAAGAAGCGCCTTTATTGCGCATGTACAGATATCCGGCCATATAAGTATCACCACAGCCTGTAGCATCAACAACCATCTTGGGTTTATATGCCGGGATATCATAAAACTTACCATCGACATAAATGATCGAGCCCATGCTTCCCAAAGTAAGTAATACTTCCTTAACACCCCAATCAGCAAGTATCAGTGCTGATTTTCGCGGATCATTACTGCCGGTCAGAACTTCCATCTCGTGTTCATTGGCTTTCAATATATGAATATATTTCAAAGCTTCTTTCTTTTCAGGCCAATCTACAGCAAAAACCTTCTCTCCTCTTACTTCGCGCAAGTATCCTTGTACATCAACAGATAAAACGCCTTTTGTAGAAAGATACTTGATCACATCCAAAGAGAAATCATCAGCCAAAAGACTACCTAAATGATAAATTCTGGCATTCACATCGCGCAGACCATCAATCGTAAATGGGTCGGCTTTTGCCAACACACGCTGACTGCGGTTATTCGTATTCTCACCGTATGTGTTCTCAAAATAGACAGAGTGAGCACTAGGCAATACTTTTACTTCAATACCTGTATTACGAATATCATCAACTGCTTGCATTTCCGTTGCGCCTAAAGCAGTCACCAACAGAAAACCAGTTGTATCCAAATGACTCATTGCATACGCATAATAGAAAGACGTGCCGCCAGGCATGTGAACAGTGTTCCGTGGCGTAACAATCTTATCTAACGTAATATGTCCGATGCAACAAAGATTATATGTTTCCATTTCCATTCTTTTCGAAAGTGCAAAAATATATAAATCATCCAAACCAAGGATACAGAATTCAAAATATCTACTCTTTTAACTCTTTTCTTAACAGAAAGGACTACGATTCACCTGTTTTTACTATTTTTGCAAAGAAATAGAAAGTTTATCAACCATGAAAAGACACATCACTGCCACTATCCTCTTTCTTCTCTTCGGAAGTATATTCTATACGTATGCACAAAACAATGACACGAGATACCTTTTTGCCTACTTCACCGACAAAAACAATAACCGCAATGGACTCCATTTAGCATGGAGTGAAGATGGTTACAAATGGAATGCCATTGGACCGGAGCATAGTTTTCTCACTTGCGACTACGGCTCGTGGTCGACCGAGAAAAAGATGCGCGATCCGTTCATCATGAAAGGTAAAGATGGACTTTGGCACTGCGTCTGGACCTTGAATTGGGAAAGCAATGCTATCGGTTGTGCCTCTTCAAAAGACCTCATCCATTGGTCACGCCAATCTTATCCAAGAGTGATGAATGGTTATGAAGTACGCAATTGTTGGGCACCTGAGATGACTTACGATGATGAGAAGCAGCAATATGTCATCTTTTGGGCAAGCACCATCAAAGTGAATGGCGAATGGATGGCCGAACCCGGACAGAAATATGATCACCGTATTTATTATACAACAACAAAAGACTTTAAAAGCTTCACTCCTGCCCGTTTATTGTTCGATCCGGGATATAATGTGATTGATGCCACCATATACAAGAAAGATGGAACATACATCATGATTTACAAAGACGAACGTATTTATCCGACAGCGAAGAAAGAACTGCATGTAGCAAAAGCCGAACATGCTGAAGGCCCGTACGTTCCTGTCAGCGAAAAATCGTTTACAGAGAACTGGGTTGAAGGGCCGGCCATCTGTTCACTCGCCGATGACAGTTTCATTGTATATATGGATGCATACACACGTAAACGCTATGAAGCCATGCGTACAACTGATTTCATTCATTGGGAAAACGTCACTGACCGTATCTCTATACCGCAAGGTGCAAAACACGGATCAATCATCAAGGTGGATAAAGCTTTTGTTGACAATCTTTTATCAGAGCTTGCTCTGGCCAAAAAGAAGCAACAACAGATAGAAGAAAGACTTGCCCTGCCTGCAGACGAAATGTCATCGCTTCCCATAAAAGCCGACATCACAGTTTACGGCAGTCATAGTAAAACTATCAGCCCAAATCTGTTCGGCATCTTTTTTGAAGACATCAATTATTCGGCCGACGGGGGTTTGTATGCCGAACTCATTCAAAACAGAGATTTCGAATATGACTTAGAAGATAAAACAGACAATGATCCGACATGGAACAGCTATTACGCATGGGAAACATACAGCATGATGCATGCAAAGATTGACACAAACGCTATTTTCAGCATCCGTCACGATACACTTGGATCCATCCATCCGAACAACAGTCATTATGCGGTATTCAACGCTTCTCAACCCGGACTTACATTGCTGAATAAGGGGTTCGATGGCATTGCCGTAAAGAAAGGAGAACGTTATGATTTCTCCTTCTTTGCCAAAACAATAAAGGGTAAAGGCGGGAAACTAACAGTAAGACTGCTTGACAAGAATAAAAAGACTATTGCTGAAACTCAAATGGACGTCACATCGAAGCTATGGAAGAAAACTTCAGCCGTTTTGCAGGCCACAGCTAATGCCGACAGTGCAACATTGGCACTCTGTCCTCAAGCCGTTTCGACATACGCTTTCGATATGGTTTCGCTCTTTCCACAAAAGACTTTCAAAGGGAGGAAGAACGGATTACGTGCTGATTTGGCTCAAACTATTGCTGATATTCACCCCCGTTTTATGCGATTTCCCGGAGGCTGCCTCACGCATGGCGACGGATTGGATAACATGTATCAATGGAAAGAAACGATTGGTGCTTTGGAAGCACGTAAACCTCAAAGAAACATATGGAACTACCATCAAAGCAAAGGATTAGGATTCTTCGAATACTTTCAATTCTGCGAAGACATCAAGGCAGAACCGGTTCCTATCATTGCAGCCGCTGTTTGCTGCCAAAATTCGCGAGACGGCGGACAACAAGGATTACCTATGTGTGACATGGAAAGTTATGTACAGGATATTTTCGACCTGATAGAATATGCCAATGGTGATGCATCAACAAAATGGGGAAAACTACGTGCTGAAGCCGGGCATCCCGAACCTTTCAACTTGAAATATATTGGTATCGGCAATGAGGATCTGATCAGCGACATATTTGAAGAGCGCTTTACTTATATATATAATGCACTAAAATCAAAGCATCCTGAAATCAACGTTATAGGCACAGCCGGACCGTTCAATGAAGGAACCGACTATGTCGAAGGTTGGAAAATAGTGAAAAAACTGCACGTTCCATTAGTCGATGAACATTATTACCAGTCGCCCGGGTGGTTTCTCAACAACCAGCATTATTACGACAGCTACGACCGTCAGTCAACTAAGGTTTATCTTGGCGAATATGCCGCTCACCTACCAGGCAGACCGAACAACCTGGAAGTTGCACTCGCCGAAGCCATCTATATGGCATCACTGGAACGCAATGGCGACGTTGTCAGTATGGCTTCTTACGCTCCGCTTCTGGCAAACGAGAAACATATCCAATGGCGTCCGGACATGATCTATTTCAATAATAAAGAAGTCAAACCCAGCACGAACTACTATATCCAGCAGATGTATGGCATGAACAGCGGTGACGCATACCTTGAATCCACCATTCATCTTTCGGTAACGTCCGAAGCGACAAGCAAACGCATTGCTGTTTCAGCAGTGAAAGATAGCAGGACAGGCGACTTGATTTTAAAGCTTATCAATGTCCTGCCGATATCTACCACTGCTACCATCTCACTTGATAATTTTCAACTCAAGGGGAACACGGCTGAAGAAATTACCCTTTCAGGTAGGTTGGATGAAACAAATCAAACACCAAAGTACGGAACTTGTCAAATATCAAACAAGTTTACGAAGCAGTTGCCTGCTAACTCGTTCACAATCATACGAGTAAAGATACAGTAAAAAAGTATATACTTTTGGTTACTAAAGTATATACTTTTGAGGTATGAAAGTATATACTCTTGGGGTATGAAAGTATATACTTTTGATATGCGAAAGTATATACTTTTTTACACGATGTATTAGTGAGGCAAATGATGACTTCGTGGATGGTGTTCCAGTATCTCCTTGCGCAGGAACTCACGGTCAATATTCGTATATATTTCTGTAGTAGTAATCTGCTCGTGTCCCAGCATCTCCTGAATTGCACGTAGGTTAGCACCTCCCTCCAAAAGATGCGTTGCAAAAGAATGACGGAAAGTATGCGGACTGACATTCTTCGTTATCCCGGCAAGCTCGGCTTGGACCTTGATCACATGAAATACCATGATCCGTGAAAGACTTGTTCCCCGCCGACTTAAGAAAAGTACATCTTCATACCCTTTTTTCACTACAATGTTGTTACGGTCGTATAAATACTTTTTTATCTCTTGAATAGCCCTGTCTGAAATAGGGACAAGACGCTGTTTGCTTCCCTTCCCTTCTACTTTGATAAAGCCTTCTTCAAAATAGACATCCGAGAAACGCAGGTTAATCAGTTCCGAAACACGCAATCCACAACTATAAAGCACCTCAAGCATCGCCCTGTTGCGCTGACCTTCGGGCTGCGAAAGATCAATGGAATCCAAGATACTGTCAATTTCTTCTACTGACATCACTTCAGGCAAATGCAGACCGATCTTCGGCATCTCAAGCAACTCTGTAGGATCTTTTTTGATATATCCGTCGAGGAAAAGAAAGCGATAAAAAGACTTGATGCCGGAAATAATACGTGCTTGCGAACGGGGATGAATACCAATGTCGCGCAGTTGGGCAACGAACTGTTGCAGATGATCGTATGTTACTTCCTCATAACGCAGTCCTTCGCTTTCAACAAAACGGTTCAACTTGTCGAGATCTGTCAGATAAGCCTCGACCGAATTATTGGAAAGTCCTTTCTCCAAACGAAGATAAGTTTTATAACGCTTTGTTACATCATCTTCTTGCTTTGTCATAAGCGGTTATAGATGTGTCAAAGAAAATCATTACCTTTGCACAAATTCTGCCTGCAACTGTAGGCGTTGCAAAGATAATAAAATAATAAAAACGATGAAGATACAAATTATTAACGGTCCGAATCTTAATTTGCTGGGTAAGCGCGAACCGACCATTTACGGCAACAACTCGTTCGAAAGTTATCTGGAACTTCTGCGTGCACAATATCCACAAATTGAAATCACTTACTTCCAAAGCAATATTGAGGGTGAGATGATAAACAAGATTCATGAAGTAGGCTTTGATTATGACGGAATCATTATGAATGCTGGAGCATACACGCATACTTCCATCGCTTTGCATGATGCAATCAAATCAGTAACGACACCCGTTATTGAAGTACATATATCTAATGTACACGCGAGAGAATCTTTCCGCCATGTATCCATGATCTCGGCAGCGTGCAAAGGAATCATCATCGGATTCGGGTTGGATTCATATCGGTTGGCTATCGAATCATTCATCTCTCCCATAAAATAAGATTGCCTTATGATGAAACTGACGGCCGACAATATGGAGGATTATATTCTTTCGCACAGTGACGAGGAAGGCTCATTGCTCTCAACACTCTATCGTGATGCGAACGTTAATCTTCTGCGTCCGCGCATGCTTGCCGGACATTTGCAAGGTCGAATACTGAAAATGTTCTGCCGTATGCTTCGCCCGCATAGAGTGCTGGAAATCGGGACTTACACCGGATATGCCACACTTTGCATGGCTGAAGGATTGGAAGACGATGCTCTGATCCATACCATTGAGATCAATGACGAGATGGAAGATTTCATCATGAAATATTTTCCCCGCTCGCCGTATAAAGACAAAATTAAGCTTCATTTTGGAGATGCGCTGGAACTGATACCTACACTTGGAGAAACATTCGATATGGTTTATATCGATGGCGATAAGCGCCAGTACTCCGACTATTTTGAGACAGCGTTTCCCTACATCCGACAAGGTGGTCTGATTCTTGCCGACAACACGCTATGGGACGGCAAAGTAATAGAAGAGGTTCATTCTTCTGACAAACAGACAGAAGAGATACTTCACTTCAATGATAAGATAAAGAATGACGACCGCATTGAAAAAGTTATCTTACCTTTGCGTGACGGCTTAACCATGATTTGGAAAAAATAAAAACAAAAGACAATGGATAATACACGATTAAGTAAAATAGAAAGACTTCTGCAAAAGGAACTGAGTGACATTTTTCAGAAGCAGACGCAAGCCATGCATGGCGTGTTGGTTACAGTAAGTGTTGTACATGTAAGTTCCGACTTGAGTGTAGCCCGTATCTACCTGAGCCTTTTCCCTTCCGAACGCTCAAAGGAACTATATGATGCCATTTGCGCCAACACCAAAGCAATTCGTTTTGAATTAGGCAAACGCGTACATCTCCAGTTGCGCAAAATTCCGGAATTGAGTTTCTTCATTGACGACTCTCTGGATTATATTGACCATATCGATTCGTTATTGAAGTAGTAAAAAGAGCAGCCATTGAATCTTTCATTTCACATAGCGCGTCGGTACCTCTTTTCGAAAAAGTCGCATAATGCCATCAACATCATCTCCATGGTGTCGGTATGTGGTGTTGTTGTCGCTACAACAGCATTGGTTTGTGCCTTATCTGTGTTCAATGGATTCACGAACATTGTTGCGTCAATGTTCAGCAATTTCGATCCGATATTAAAAATCACACCTCGATATGGGAAAGTATTGGACCCTACGAACGCCCGCCTGCAGAAAGTGAAGCAGATTCCGGAAGTAAGTATCTTTTGCGAAGTGTTGCAAGATAATGCCTTGGTGCGTTATCGCGACCGTCAGACCGTAGCCACGGTAAAAGGCGTCGACAACAACTTCCGTTATCTGGCACGCATCGACAGCGTAATCATTGACGGACGCTTTATGCTCACCGATTCAATTGCCAACTATGCTACATTAGGCGCCGGACTTGCTGTACAATTAGGACTGAGAGCAAACTTCATGGATCCAATAGAAATATACGTACCGAAACGAGATGAGAAAGTAAATCTTGCCAATCCGGCAACCGCCTTTAATGTTGAATACACTTTTGCCAAAGCGGTATATGCCACCAATCAACAGGTTTATGATGAAGATTTTATGATTATCCCGCTCGATGTGGCGCGTTCTTTATTCCATTATGAAAAAGAAGCATCGGCGATTGAACTTGGTTTGCATAAGAGTGCAAACATTTCACGGACGGAAGCAAAAATCAAATCTATTCTGGGTGATAAATATTGGGTTAAAAACAGATACGAGCAACAAGATGCCTCGTATAAAATGATGCAAGGCGAAAAATGGGTAACCTTTCTTATTCTTTGCTTCATACTTGGACTATCGCTTTTCAATGTGATCGGATCGCTTTCGATGCTGATGATCGAAAAAAAAGACGATGTTCGCACACTCCGCAATATGGGAGCAAGCAACCGTTTGATCAGGAGAATCTTTCTTTATGAAGGATGGATGATTTCAGGTTTCGGAGCCGTCATCGGCATTGTTCTCGGACTAATACTCTGTGTACTTCAGCAGCAGTACGGACTACTCAAACTCGGGGAAGTATCAGGCACCTTTATTATTGATGCATATCCTGTACACGTCGAGGCAGCCGATATCATCACGATATTTGTAACCGTTGTTGCTATCGGCTTCCTGGCCGCGTGGTATCCTGTGCACTTCTTAGGAAAGAAGTGGTTTAAATAAACTCTTTATCGTATTTCATCTGTGCATCGGCAACAAACTGCTTGATGCGCTGTTCGTCCTCTTTCTTGCATATCAGCAACACATTGCCCGATTCTGCCACAATGTAATCATTCAACCCTTGAACGACTGCCAGCTTCTCCGGATTATCCAAAGCAACCACATTGCCCGAAGATTCGTAAAGCAACGTCTTGTTTTTCTTCAAAACAGCATTCGAATTTTCGTCCTTATGCGCAATATCAAACAGTGATCCCCAAGACCCAAGATCAGCCCATCCGAAGTTGACACATAACATATATACATTGTCGGCTTTCTCCATGATTCCATAATCTATGGAAATATTAAGACAATAAGCAAAATTCTCGTCGATGAAATTACGCTCTTCCGGTGTATTAAACAAACTCTTCCCTAAATCGAAACGAACGGTTATATCAGGCAAGAATTTGGCGAAAGCCTCCAAGATCGCATTGACATTCCAAAGGAAAATACCGGAGTTCCAAAAAAACTCTCCACTAGCCTGAAATACCTTTGCAAGTTCCAAATCAGGCTTTTCTGTGAACGTCTTTACCTTTGCAAAGTCGCCCAGTTTTTCATCTCCACTCTGAATGTAGCCATAGCCCGTTTCCGGACGACTAGGTTTGATACCCAACGTTACCAGTGCGTTGTTATATTTCACAAACTCCAAACCTTTCTGCACATCCTGAAGGAACTCTTCCTCCTTCAAGATCAAATGATCTGACGGTGCAACCACAATATTCGCATTTGGATTGCAGGCATAAATATGATATGCAGCATAAGCAATACAAGGAGCCGTATTCCTTCGAGCAGGTTCAAGAAGGATCTGATTCTCTTGTAACTCTGGCAACTGTTCTTTTACAAGCGCAGCATACAATTCGTTCGTTACAATATATATATTCTCAACCGGAATTATTTTGGCAAAACGATCAAACGTCATTTGCAACAACGAACGACCCGTGCCAAAAAAGTCCAGAAACTGTTTAGGATAACTCTCTCTACTGAAAGGCCAAAATCGACTTCCAATTCCGCCACCCATGATAACACAATAATTATCTTCCATGATGATTCAGGTGTTTAATTATATTATTCATCTACAAAGTTAACGCAATATTCCGTTATTTAGTCTACATCCTACCATAAAATAAAAAAAAGTGCAGAATGCTTGCAGAATAAAAAATAATCTCTACCTTTGCAACGCATTTGACGGAAATGCCCAGATGGCGGAATTGGTAGACGCGCTGGTCTCAAACACCAGTGGGCTTAACCCCATCCCGGTTCGACCCCGGGTCTGGGTACAAATAATGGCTGTTAATCATATGATTGGCAGCCGTTATTATTTTTATAGGGTGCCAAAGGGGTCCAAATCACACATACTCATCAAAATGCCTTTTCTAAAACTAAAGAAAAATATTTACCAAATCAATGAAATTCTTTTGTGATACTTGCGTCTAACGTTCAGAATTTATTTAAAAACAGATGGAAACATTACAGACACAATTTGCGCAGATTGTTAAAGAGAACAAGAGCATCATTTACACCGTATGCTACATGTTCTCCAAAGATTCCGAAGAGGTGAACGATCTATTCCAGGAAGTGCTGATAAACTTGTGGAAAGGCATCAGTTCCTTCAAATCACAAAGTAATATCCGTACATGGATTTACCGGATTGCTCTCAACACGTGTATTTCTGCCGAAAGGAAGAAAAAAAAGATTGAAACCGTACCGTTAAGTGTGGATATCAATCTGTTCGATGACACGGATGAAGAAGCAAAACAAGTACAGCTCCTGCATGCACGGATAAACAAGTTGCAACCTTTCGACAAAGCTATCGTTCTGCTTTGGCTGGAGAATATGAGTTATGATGAAATCGGTGCGATTGTTGGTATTACGACACAAAATGTAGCGACCCGTCTGTTCAGAATAAAGGAAAAATTAAAAAGTATGTCAAACGATTAAAAACGCAGTAAGAAAATGGAAAATATTAATAACACAGAATTGGAGCAGATGAAAGAACAGATGAATCTGCTGAAAGAGAAAATTGAAAAAGAAAAGATTGTCAACCAACAGCTCCTTCGAGTAGCAATGAAAGAGAAAGTATCGAGCTTGAACCGTGATGCTATAATCTTTGTTATTTTGGGTATAGTGGCTATTCCCTATTGCACCTGGGTATTTATCTCAATACTCAATATGTCATGGTGGTTTATCGGTGTCACCGATCTATTCTTCTTGGCAGCTATCGTTTACACTTATTTTTCGCACAAAGACATAAAAGCAAAAGAACTGATGGATGGCAATCTGATCGAAGTGAGCAAGAAAATAATGCGTATGCGACGCATGTATGCCAACTGGCTCAAATTCAGTATTCCATTTGTGATCGTCTGGTTTGTATGGTTCCTCTTTGAAGTACTGGGGAATAATGCTGACGAAGGAACTCCCTTTGCCATCGGCGGAACGGTTGGCGGAATCATTGGCGGTTTCATTGGAACAAAAATGTACAGCCGCACAAGGAACAAAGCTCTTGATGTGATTCAGCAAATCAAAGAGTTGACAGAAGAGAAATAAAGACAAACTATAAAAGCCTATTAATATTAATAGGCTTTTATTTTCATGTTCCACATATACAATTATCTTTACTCAATAAAATAAGTGCAGATAAAGTTTCATTGTTCGAAATACAAACAAATATCAAAATGTCACATTTCTATTATAAAAACAATAGATTTGTTTAGACGAATTCATTTTCATCAAACACATTTAAACAAAAACAGCCGATACAATCAACATTAATCAGCATTTTTAACCAAAAGAGAAAAACTTCTATTCGCAAATAAACATATCTTTGTCAAAGTATTTAGGGATAGAAATAAAGGTGTTCGTAAGATATGATTAACAGTACCCCCATTAACTGTCATATTACGAATGCGAGTAGAATCACATTTTAATTAATAGGTTATTATAAATACAACATTAAACAAATTATCAACGGGTATGAAAAGAGTTATTCTATTATTCGCAATGCTCGCTATTGGTGTTTTACAAGTTCAAGCTTGTAAAATAGAATTATCTATCCAAGGGAACAAGAAAAATTGTAAAGCGGGGGACGAGTTAGTTATTAATGCTAAGATAACATTAACTCATCGTAGGTGTAATGTATCTGCAAAAGACACAAAATTCAAATATGACGGTATACAGATTACCGGAGCGACCGACTGGAAAGAGATACAACCAGGAGTCTTTGAAAGACAAGTGAAAGCAAAAGTATTAAACGACAACAAGAAAAAGATTTTTTTGTCAGCCACTCGTACATGCGATAAAGAAGGTGGTTACGAAATTTTGACTCTCGACAAAGAATAATTCATGAGACCAAAGAGCTTTTTCTCTAAAACAGGAACTTTAATAATGCTCCTGCTTTCAGTTTCTTGCATGTGTAATGCAAAAGTTTCACAGCATGTTGCTGATAGTCTTGCGCAAATAATCAATAAAGTACCTGCGGCATGCGATGCGTCATGTGCGTTATATAATCAGGAACATCCTGGAGTAAGTTTGACCAATACTATTTTTATTGGCTTACTTCTCATTTTCGGAGCGATATGGTTATATTATACATACAAAAAGAAATATGTTCTGATAACAGGTAGCTTATTAGCAATCATTGTAGTCGGGAGTTATTTTGTCCGTCCGTTATTGGCATCAAAAGAAGTACCGGCCGATTGTCCTATCGTCCTTGTCAACCAAACAAACAGTCAAGCTGATACGACATTCGTTTCTCCAGGTAGTGAATTTGAACAAGTCGATTCTGTTGAACCCACAACAGATTCAACAACAATCAAATCAGACTTCACTCAGACTACTGACGAATTTACTCCCGCATCAAAGGATGAATTTTCCACACAAGAAACACTAAAAAACCAGACAACAAATATTGAGACAAGTCCATTAAACAAAATGTCTATCTATGAGCCCATAGCCATATTTATTGTTTTAGGAATAATCAGTTATTTAATCCGATTTTCTTGGTTTCGTAAAATAAGAGGTTTAATCTTACTAACGGGTCTTGCTTACTTCGGATTTTATAGAGGAGCCTGTCCGTGTATGATAAGTGGATTTCAAAATAGTGCTTTGGCATTGATGGGGATTCATGTACCGTGGGAATCCACTCTTTGGTTTCTTATTCTGATTCCTGCTACATATCTGTTTGGCAAAGTCTGGTGTGGATGGTTATGTCATCTTGGTGCACTTCAGGAATTCTTATTCCATTCAAAAATAAAACTACTCGCATCAGAACGAACACAACAGGTACTTAAAATCGTTCGCATATCAGTTTTAATTGTATGGTTATTACAATTATTAATTACGCAAACGAACATTTTCTGCAAATACGACCCATTCAAAAGTGCATTCAATCTGATTGCTGCCGATTGGATTGGTTATACTCTACTTGCGCTTCTGATTATCAGTTCTGTTCTTATTTATCGTCCTTTCTGCCGTACAATATGCCCAGTAGGACTGATATTGGGATGGACTACCTCGATACCGGGCGCAAAAAAACTCATCAAAAATGAACAGTGCATTAACTGCACTAACTGTAGTAACGAATGTAAACAGAAAGCTATGATTTACGAAAATAAAAAAACAACCCTTAGAACACAAGATTGCATCTCTTGCGGAGAATGCATAGGCAGTTGCAAAAAGAATGCACTCCACATCAGTAGAATTGTACAAAAGGATAAAGTACTTTTCTTTCTTGCTATCATATTATTATCCTTTCCATCCTTAGCCAAAGCACAGTGGGAATGTCCCAGCAGACTTGGTGGAAGCTTGAAACCTTTTGGAAGTTCCAATCTGATGTGGGCAGGAGAACTTACAACCTCCGGTGGTTTCATCGGCAGCGAAGGCATTGCTAATGCCATGTTATTCGGCGGATTAGACTATAGTGTAAATCATAACACTTTCTACATTGAAGGTAGTGTAAAATCATGGTATCGCTGGAGTGACAACCGAGGTAATAACAACTCTGCAAAAGCAGGACTTCGAGAAGCCTTCTACAAATATTCAAACGATAATCAAGAGCTCGTACTCGGACTTCAGTCAACACGCAGTGATGATTACTTTATGATTAATGAACGCATGATCGGAGCCAATTATCGCTTAAGCATTGGAAACATTGATTTCAATCTTCTCGGCGGTTCTGTCCTAAAAGAATTTGCTCGCAACGGAACCTTCTGTACGTTAGGGTATTTATATAATATAATCCCTGCTAGAAACCGTGCTATTCTGGGAAAAGATTTCGGACAAACCAATCTATCCATGTTATCTGCAACATGGAGACCGGGGAAGAATTCAGGAGACGAATTTTCATCAAACGACGGGCTTAGTGCTGACAAGCAGAGTCCTATTGGCATAAACTCTGCAGGAGCGTTCATATATCATGAATTTGGTAATTGGACTACTTATAATACATTTCACTCCGGTATCTACAGCGACATCAATTTTTATGGATTAAGTCTTAAGCCAGAAGTAATCCTTCAATCCGGAAACAACAACAATGCGCTCTTCTATTCTTTTGGTGCAGAAAAACAACTGATATGGGATAATGGACAACAGACGCGGTTGATGGGACGATATGTTGGAATGAAAAAAATAGACAATTCCGCAGTAGCGACTATGTCGTTCAGCAATATTTTTGCCGGAGAAGTATTGAGATTGGACGCCATGGACATGCCTTTTTTACAAGCAGGAATAAAACACTCCTTTACAAATTGGAAGGCTTCTATAAAACTACAAGGAGCTTTGCAAACCGGTGAGGCCACTAATTTCACTCCTGATGATTACAATACAACACCTTCAAAAATGGAAGAGTTGGATTTGACTTTCAGCAAGAATATCGGCAAACTCCTACTCATCAATGCAACTGTAGGTTACTTGAATTACCCGGAGTTATCCACAGACAGTCAAGCGCTCCTCAAATATAAAACAGATCATTCTGCCTGGGGAAAAGTAGAACTGCGTCTGACTTTCTAAACACATCAATTCAACTTATAAATAATCAAATCATTAAAAACATGTCATCCAAAAAAATAACTGGAATATTGTTTGTAGTCACATTACTGACGATGGTTGTAATCAATGCTTGCGACGAACTGACTAAAACATATTCAATTGTTCAAAGTAATTGCATTGGTTGTAGAGAATGCGTAAAAGCTTGCGGATATGGTGCAATCAGTTATTCAGTAGCTGATGCCAACAGCAGCAATCCCTATTATGTTGCCATTGATGCTTCCAAATGTGTAGCATGTGGTGAATGTGTAAAAGTTTGCGAATACAATGCAATTGCTGAAGGATTGGGCGAAAGTGGAACAACGTCAGGCACAAGCAATTCGTCTGGAACAACTACAGACACAGGTACTGACACCAATACAGGTTCGAGCACAGACACAGGGACCGATACCGGAACAAGTACCGGGACTGACAGCGGGACAACCACCACCACTTCAACTGTGTATGTTGTAAACAGTTCAAAATGTACTGGATGCGGGCACTGTAGCCGTTCATGTTCATACGGCGCGCTATCTTTTTCAGGAGGGAAAGCTACTATTAATGCAAGCAAGTGTACAGGTTGTGGAAAATGCGCACAAGCTTGTCCGAGAAGTGCTATTTCAAAAAAGTAACATTACATGCGTAACATTATTCTATTAATATTACTCTGTTTCAGTCTGAACTCAACCGCTCAGATCAGTTTTCATTTCCTGCAAGGTAAAAAAAGCACTTACAATGTGAGTGATATTATTGAATTACAAGTTCAACTCATATCACAACCTCAGACATGCAAAGAAGGAATGAAACAGGCAAAAATCTTCGTAAGCGGACTTTCCATTGAATCTCAAAGCGATTGGAACTCTCCTACAAAAGGGGTATGGCTGAAACAGATAAAACTTCGTATTATAGACAATGGTAAACAAAAGGCAAAACTAACCGTTATGCGAAAAGTTGACAAAGAATCGCTTTTCCATCAAGAAGAATTTTCCATCAAAAAAACAAACGAATAAAATATGAATCAAACGACTGTCCAATTACAACGTCCGCAAAGAGTGTTGACTACTGAAAAGATGAAGCGGAACTCAAAGATCATTGTTATCTGCGCGATAATGATAACCGTTGTCGACATGATATACATGAATCTTATGGGAATTGGTGCTCTCAATCACGAAGCTTGCATTATTTACGAAAGCATGCCCAAATGGCTGTTTTATCTCTATGAAAATGTTTTTGAGCTATTAGTAGTAGTTCTTTTAGGCGTTTTTGCAGGAGTAATCATGGAACAATACTTCCATAAAATAAAAAGATTCTATCCTAAAAATCAACTATTAGCATTCGCTTACGCTTCAATCCTCCCCGTATGTTCATGCGGAGTTGTGCCATTGGTTGAATCTATGAAGAATCGTACTTCATTGAAAGTGATTACGACATTTATTGTCGCTGCACCACTCCTTAATCCGTATATCATATTCGTTTCATTTACCGTACTAGGATTAAAATATGCAGTATTAAGGATTATCTTCTCTTGCTTTCTAGCCATTGCGTCCGGTTCAATATTAGAATTCATATCCAGCAGATTCAACAGTCTGAATTGGGGTGAATATAAAGCATGCGTAAACGATTGCAAAGTAGTAGCCGATAGAGACCCATTTGTAAAAGCAGTAAAAATCACAAAACAATTAGTGCCTTACATTCTGATTGCAGGGCTAATCAGTTTTACTTTCTCCATTTGGAATCCCCGTCAATATCTTGAAGGATTAAGTTTCAGCCATGAACCATGGGCTACACTTATCATGACTGTTATTGGTATTCCAATTTATGTTTGCAACGGAACAGATGTACTGTTTTTAAAGCCCTTGCTTCAGTATACAGATCTGACAATGGGAAGTGCGATGGCGTTTTCTCTGGCTTCATCTGCTGTTTGTACATCATCTATTGTAATGCTTGTAAAGTTCATTGGGCGTAATCTGACAATTGCTTTAGTTTCTATTGTCTTTATCTTATCTATTGCGTCATCAATGATTATCAATCTATTATTCTAACTTTCAAAATTATATTTGAAAAAAGAATCATGACAAAGCTTGCTCAATTCATGCAAATTATCTAACATTGCTCAACAATACATTATTATTTAGTACACATGAAAAGAGAAGCTTTTAAAATGTTTTTAAAACCGGGATGCGAAGCTGAATATCAGAAGAGACATGCAGCTTTATGGCCCGAGATGAGAGCGTTGCTTTCAAAAAACGGCGTATTCGACTATTCTATTTATTGGGATAAAGAGACCAATATCCTTTTTGCTTTCCAAAAGACAGAAGGCGATGGCGGTTCACAAGACTTGGGCGGTCTGGAAATTGTACAGAAATGGTGGGCGCATATGGCAGACATCATGATTGTCAATCCCGACAACTCTCCGGTATCCATTCCTTTGAAGGAAGTTTTCCACATGGATTAACTCATGGTCAGCGAAGATCGTTCTGTTCATCTAGTTTCAGAATCCGATCTTTATTGACTGACAGAACGCCTTTCACCTTTTCAAAGAAGGTGATGGCGTCCTTCAAAGTTTTCTTTTCCGGTATCGAGATCGCTATACCGTTGATAATCTTATATTCGTAGATGATTTCTGCGCCGTATGAACGTACGGCATCAAGCAACGGTTTCTTACCCGTTGCCGCATCATAATAGATAATCAGAACACGTCTACTGTATTCGTCATCACCAACCGGTTCTTGAACAGACGGTTCTTGGATAGCCAACACCTTCCGATTATCCGATGTGCGACATTGAATCATGCACAAACATAACAGAACGACCATTACAATATTCTTCATCTCAAAGCAATATTTTCCACAAAGGTAACCAAAATACAAAGACAACGCCCGATTATTTCATGCCATCCTTTTTTCGAAAAGGGCACATGCTTTTTGTAAAAAGCATACGTCGTCTGCCAAACAACCATTCCCACTTGCTAAAACATTTTAGCAACTTTTTCTATTGAATAGAAAAACCACTTCGGACAGCCGTTTCAGCGGATGTGAAAGGAATAAGGAATACAACCGAATGCACGGTGAATTTCATTCGGATGAAGCAACCATTTCATTCGAATCAACGGTTCATTTGACATATGTCAAACGAATGATTCATTCGAATGAAATGGTTCGCGCATTCGAATGAATTAAAAAATAGAGCCGAATGAAAATCCGGCTCTATCTTAACTATGTTTGATTTGCAAAACAATCTTTTACTTGCAGCAAGCACAGCGCGGCTTGATCTGTTTGAAGAAGTCATTGCCCTTGTTATCAACCAGGATAAATGCAGGGAAATCTTCTACTTCAATCTTCCAGATGGCTTCCATACCCAGTTCCGGATATTCCAAGCATTCGATGCTCTTGATATTGTTTTGGGCAAGGATGGCTGCCGGACCGCCGATACTTCCCAAATAGAATCCACCATGTTTCTTGCAGGCATCCGTAACTTGCTGGCTACGATTACCTTTGGCGAGCATAATCATACTTCCACCGTGGCTCTGGAACAGATCAACATACGGATCCATACGGCCGGCAGTAGTCGGACCCATTGAACCGCAAGCCATTCCTGACGGAGTCTTTGCAGGACCAGCGTAATAGATAGGATGATCCTTGATATATTGAGGCAGATCTTCGCCCTTGTCCAGACGCTCTTTGAGTTTTGCATGAGCGATATCGCGACCTACAATGATTGTACCATTCAATGACAAGCGGGTCGAAACAGGATATTTGTCCAAATCCTTCAAGATGTCAGCCATTGGCTGATTCAGATTAATCTTTACAACCTCGCCTTCGCCGGCTTTGCGCAATTCTGCAGGAATCAGTTCGCCTGGATTGCTATCCAACTTCTCAATCCAAATACCTTCTTTATTGATCTTGCACTTGATGTTACGATCGGCAGAACAACTGACGCCCAATCCAACAGGACAAGAAGCACCGTGACGAGGCAAACGGATGATACGTACATCGTGAGCATAATATTTGCCGCCGAACTGTGCACCAAGACCGATGTTATGAGCTTCTTCAAGCACTTTCTTTTCCAGTTCCACATCGCGGAATGCACGACCGTACTCATTGCCTGTTGTTGGCAGATTATCATAATAATGTGTAGAAGCCAACTTCACTGTGAGAAGGTTCTTCTCAGCAGAAGTTCCGCCAATCACAAATGCAATATGATAAGGAGGACAAGCAGCTGTTCCCAGCGTCTTCATTTTCTCAACCAGGAATGGAACCAATGTATTCGGATTAAGGATAGCCTTCGTTTCCTGATACAGATACGATTTGTTTGCCGAACCACCACCTTTGGTTACACAAAGGAAGCGATACTCCATACCTTCGGTAGCTTCGATATCAATCTGTGCAGGCAAATTACACTTGGTGTTCACTTCATCGTACATAGTGAGCGGAGCGTTCTGCGAATAACGCAGATTCTCTTCTGTATAAGTCTTATACACACCCTTTGATAAAGCTTCTTCATCGCAGAAACCGGTCCAAACCTGCTGGCCTTTTTCGCCATGAATAATAGCCGTACCCGTATCCTGACAGAAAGGAAGCACGCCTTTTGCAGCCACTTCGGCATTGCGCAGGAAGGTCAGAGCAACAAACTTATCGTTGTCGCTTGCTTCAGGATCGCTCAGAATCTTTGCAACCTGTTCGTTGTGCGAACGACGAAGCATAAATGAAACATCACGGAAAGCTGTGTTTGCCAGCATCGTGAGTCCTTCTTTTGCAACCTTCAGAATAGGTTTGCCTTCGAACTCGGAAACGGAAACATAATCTTTTGTAAGCAAATAATACTCAGTCGTATCCGGTCCAAGCGGAAACATAGGCTGATACTTAAATGGAGGTGTTGCCATAGCGTTTATATTTTAATTAAATTGTTATACTTCAAAACTAGCATTCAATTACCCGGCAAACTTAGCAATTTTAACCCGAACAGGAAAAAATTTGCCTAATAACTTTATTTCCCCATGTAAAACATTTTGCATCCTATTCTTTGGTCTAACTCATACAAAGCCTTATATTTGCAGAAAAGAAATGAAAATTATGGAAGAGAGAATTACGCCCTATTATATTACAAAGCTTGCCGATAAAGAGATTTTTGTTTTCGGTAGCAACTTAAGCGGCAGTCATGGCGGCGGTGCAGCCCTGTTTGCCTATCAAAAGTTTGGTGCCGTTTGGGGACAAGGCGTTGGTCTGCAAGGACAATCGTACGGAATTCCAACCATGCAAGGTGGAACGGATACCATCCAACCTTACGTCGACGAGTTCATCGAATTTGCTCAATCTCATTCGGATTTGAAGTTTTATGTCACTGCCATCGGATGTGGCATCGCCGGATTCAATCCGGAAGATATAGCTCCCCTGTTCAAAAAGGCGGTAGAAGTGAAGAATATTTATATGCCAAGCAGTTTTTGGGCTATTTTGAATATAAGATAAATGGAAAACAATCAGGATATTTATTCGCAGATTGATGCGCAGGTCTCCGAACTTTTCCATTCCTTGGAAAACCGGATGTCGCCCGAAGAAATGGCGCAAATCAAAACAGCTTATGCTTTGGCCAAGGAAGCGCATAAATTGCAAAAGCGCAAAACAGGCGATCCGTATATCATCCACCCCATAGCTGTTGCCCGCATTGTAGGCGAAGAATTCAAACTGGGAGCGAATCCCATCTGTGCAGCATTCCTGCATGATGTAGTAGAAGACACGCCATACACGATTGAAGATATAAAAGAACGTTTCGGCGACGATGTGGCTTTTCTGGTAAGAGCGGTCACAAAAGAAAAAAAAGAACATTATGAGATGTCCAAACAACTGGACAACTTCAAACAGATACTCGACTCCGTACATTATGATATACGAGCGCTACTCGTAAAGATTGCCGATCGCCTCCATAATATGCGCACACTGGAAAGTATGAGCGCCGACAAACAAATGAAGATTGCCGGCGAAACGGATTATTTTTATGCTCCATTGGCGAACAGACTAGGACTATACAACGTCAAGACCGAACTTGAGAATCTGAGTCTCGAATATCGTTGTCCACAAGAGTATGCTGTACTGAAGACCTCTATCGAAGAAGACGAGAAAGAGAACCGTTGCCGCCTTGATGCCTTCACAACCAAGATTGGCGAACTGCTGGCATCAAACCAGATCACGGCGCGTGTATATGTTGATTACCGCACGCCTTACAGTATCTGGCATAAGATGCAGGCTTCGGGTCGTGACTTCAAACATATTGATTATCGACATATTGTACACATCGTATTTCCTGACTGCGCACCTGTCACCGAGAAAAACCGATGTCTGCAAATCTATTCCATACTGACAGATGTGTTCAAAGAGAAACCCGGTGCAATGAACAATTATATCGATTCGCCCAAAGAAAATGGATATCAAAGTTTACATATAAAGCTTCTGAGCGCGGAAGGCGAATGGGAAGAACTTCATATCTCGTCAGAAAGGATGATTTACAACTCTAAAATGGGCTGTATCAGCGGACGTACCGAAAACGGCGTTGACAACTGGATCAAGAAATTCAAGAATGTACTGCAGGATATAGCTTTTCATCAAAAAGAAGACGGGTTCATTGAGAATGTTGTTTCTTCGTTTTATACAGACGATGTACTGGTTTTCACACCAAAAGGACACGGCGTGATCTTGCCCAAGGATGCAACAGCGCTTGATTTTGCCTATGAGATTCACAGCAAGATTGGCGACCATGCGCAATATGCACGTATCAACGGGAAACTTTGCTCTATAAAAACCGTTCTAAAACGCGGTGATTGTGTGGAGATTGGCGTCAACAACTCTGTTGTGCCTAAGGCAGATTGGCTTACGCATGTGCTTACTTATAAAGCCAAGCGCCATTTACTTTCGGCTCTCCATCATCAGATTGAAGCCGAACCTTATCATCGATGTCCTGATTGCCATCCGCTACCCGGAGATGAAGTGGTTGGGTTTGTGGATGACGACCATACAGTGACTATTCATAAACGCGATTGCAGCACGGCTATCGCCTTGGCTTCCAAGCAGGGTGATTCAATCATCAGTGTAAACTTTGCCGAGAACATGAATGTTCTTTATCCTGTCAGTATCAGCGTCAAAGCGATTGACAGATACCATTTGCTAAGCGATCTTGTCGATGCAATCACTGAGAAACTCAAGCTCTCCATTGACGGACTGACAACGATTACGGTGGACGAGATTGTAGACTGCACCATCAATTTTGCGGTTCATTCCGTTCAGGAACTCAATAAAATCATCACATATATCAATCAGATTGAAAGTGTTGATGAGGTGCGCAGAAAAGATATAGGAAATCTATCCATCAAATAGTTATGAAGAAAAGAACGCTCTTTATATTCCTGGCAATCATATTGATTGAAACTGTGCCTTTATTTGCACAAATCAGTCATGGAGGACAACCGATGCCATTGAGTACTACAAAAAGTACCGGAGAATCACTGTATGTCGAAATGCCATATTTTGATTTGAAGGAGCAATTGCATCAGGATTCTCTTGAAGCACAGGACTTAAAAAGCGGGTTCCGTTTTGCATACAAGTTTATCACGGATTATACTCCGGAGAATTCCGGAATACACTTTACTACAGCTGATGGCACGCGCGTTTGGCGATTAGGCATTCATTCTGCTAATGCTTATTCCATTAACCTTCTATTCAGCAAATATGAATTGCCTGAAGGTGCAAGCCTCTTTCTTTATAATGCTGACCAGACTCAAATTATTGGTTCGTTCAATCATTTAAATAATTCAGAACAAGGAATATTGCCCATCAGACCTATTGATGGAGACCGAGTAATTGTTGAATATCAAGAGCCTGAGAATGTTGCCTTCCATGGACAACTTCAAATTGGTGAAGTCAATCATGGATACCGCGATCTGCGTTCATATAATGAACCTCAAGCCAATGCCTCCTATTTCTTTTGTATGAATCCGGTATCGTACTATCAGAAGCAGACAAGCTTATACAACAATATTGCCCGCAGTGTCGTTCTGATGATCATTAATGGGAACACCCTATGCACCGGATCATTAGTCAATAACACGCTTAATGACAAAAAGCCTTATGTACTCACAGCATCACATTGTCTTAACGATAATTTTATTGTCGATTACTCTGACTATGAATATATGGCTGGAAGCATTGTCTTCTTCTTTAACTATGAAACGCCAACCTCTTCGGCCGATATACGTGGAACGGAAGAGATGTCGATGGCTTCGTCGCACTATCGTGCAGCAAACTCAGTGACAGATATGGCTTTACTTGAGCTCACAGAGATACCTCCCATCTATTATCGCCCCTATTATTCCGGATGGAATGTTAAAGATGTTGGTGAACCTCCTTACACCGGAATTCACCATCCAAGAGGATCCGTCAAACGAATCAACATAACAGATACTGTACCCATATTAAAAGACTTCTTTGTCGACTATTACGGTTTTAAAGGCAAAAACTTTTGGAATGTAACAAGATGGCTTTCAGGAACTACTAAAGGCGGATCTTCCGGATCTCCTCTTTTTGATGGGAATAACAGAATAATCGGCGCTCTTACAGGCGGCGATCCTACTTCATCCTGCAATAATCCGATAAACGACTACTATTACGCATTGAGTCAAAGTTGGACTGTTTCGGATAATATCAACAAGCAACTCAAACATTGGCTCAATCCAGAAGGAAGTAATGATAAACTGACTTGTGACGGACTCGACCCATATGAGTCGAACCCTTGTTACCGTTTGAGCAATATCAGAGAGAATAGTGATATAGATTCTACTGAAGCAGCTCTTATCAATAATAATGCAAATGATTATCTGTTTGGAACAAATTCAGTAGGAATAACAGAATATGCCGAACATTACAAGTTAAACGGAAAAGCACGTATTTATGGCACTTACATTGTATGCCCCGCCATAACCTCGCTTACAGGATTCAAGGTTGAAATCAAGGTGTATAATAGTATTAATGGAAAACCGGGAAACATTCTGCTTGCTGAAACATTTAATCCAACTATTCAATATTACTCAACATCTGACAGTATTTTGACGACAATGAATAAAGAACTCAAGATTAATGCGGAAAGTTTCGTCCCGTTTTCTTCTAAGATATATGCGTCCGGTGAATTCTTCGTCGGTTACAATATTACGCCTGTCCAGTATGCTAAATTTACTGTCTTCAGCCTTAAAAAAGGCATGATTTCACAGAACACAGCTTGGATGAAATATAACAACAATTGGATTGAAGCTTCCAACTACCCGTCACAGGGTTTTGCAACCTCATTGTATGTCGATCCTGTTATCCAATATATTACACCTACTGAAAATGAGTCGATATCAGCATCTTCTGATGTTCAAATCACTTTTGATGCTGATGCAAGGACTCTACATATATCTTTATCAGAAATCCCGAAAGAATGTCATGCGAGTTTGATTTCTATAGATGGAAAGGTCTTGAAAAACTGGAAAATCGATGAGCAGAAAACCATTCATCAACTAGAACCTGTCCAGCCGGGCGTATATATTATACAAATAATTGATAATGGTAAGCAATTCGTGCGAAAGATTTTACTATAAAGTGTCAAATTGACTCCAATTATTTTGTAGAACTGCTCAAGAAGCAGGTTAATAAGTATTAAATCGACAGATTTTGATAACTATAAGCCACATGCAATAAAAAAATGGTTTAAATTTGCGTTATGAAAAACGTTTAAACAAATTAGTAAGTGAATTATTACAATAACATTTTAAATAAATATCAGATCATGAACAAAAAGTATTTAGTGCCATTCCTAGTATTGGCCGCAATTCTGACCCTTTCATCTTGCTCAAGCAAGTTGAAACCGTTAGCAAGTGAGTACATTAAAGCTGAACCACAGCCTTTAGAGGCTATCGGTGGTAAAGTACCTGTAACAATCAACGCTACTTTCCCAGCAAAATGGTTTAATAAAAAAGCTGTTGTAACTGTAACTCCTGTTCTTCGTTATGAAGGCGGTGAAGCTTGGGGAACAGCTTATACCTATCAAGGTGAAAGTGTAAAGGGAAATAATCAGGTTATTTCTTTGAAAGATGGTGCTAACGTAACCATGAAATCAAACTTTACCTACAAACCAGAGATGAAGAAATCTGACTTGTATCTGACTTTTGATGCAAAGATCAAGAACAAAACAGTTAAATTGCCAGAAATTAAAATTGGTGAAGGCGTTATCGCTACATCAGAATTGGCAAACGCTGCTACAGCAAATGCAGCTCTTGCAGCTGACAAGTTCCAACGTATCATCAAGGAAGCTCATAATGCAAACATTATGTTCCTTATCCAACAGGCTGAACTTCGTTCAAAAGAATTGACGAAAGATGAACTGAAAGATTGGAAGAACACTGTAAAGGATGCAGAAGTTGCTCCTAACCAAAATGTAGCTGTTGAAGTTCAAGCTTATGCATCTCCTGATGGTGGTGTAAAACTGAACACAGGTTTGTCTGAAAAACGTGAAAAGAATACAAGCAAGTATCTTGCTAATGAATTCAAGAAGATGGATGTTAAAGCTCCGGTTGACGCTCACTACACAGCTCAGGACTGGGACGGTTTCCAGGAATTGGTTTCAAAATCTAACATTCAAGATAAAGACCTCGTTCTTCGCGTCCTCTCAATGTATCAGGATCCTGAACAACGTGAAAAAGAGATCAAGAACATCTCTGCAGTATTCAGCAAATTGGCTGACGAAATCCTGCCGCAGTTGCGTCGTTCTCGCTTGACAGCTAATGTTGAAATCATTGGCAAGTCTGACGAAGAAATCAGCAAATTGGCTAAAGAAGATCCTTCTAAACTGAATGTTGAGGAAAGCTTGTATGCTGCAACATTGACAAACAACGATGCAGAAAAATCTGCTATCTACAACAAGGCTACAGAACTTTATCCTAACGATTATCGTACATGGAACGATGCTGGTATGATGGCATTCCACAATGGCGATTTGAGCAAGGCTGAAGAATTGTTCAGCAAAGCTAACTCTATTCAGAATAACCCTGAAGCAAACATGAACTTAGGTCTGATCGCTTTGACAAAGGGCGACCAAGCAAAGGCTCAACAACTCTTCGGCAGCGCATCTGGCGTTAACGAATTGAGCGAAGCTCTCGGTGTTCTTTATTTGGAACAGGGCGACTATGCAAAAGCTGCTAATTCATTCGGTTCTGTAAAGACAAACAATGCTGCTTTGGCACAGATCTTAACAAAGGATTACAGCAAGGCTGCTCAAACATTGAACGCAGTTTCTAATCCTAGCGCAATCACTTCTTATCTGAAGGCTATCGTTGCAGCTCGTACAAATGACGCTAGTGGCGTTATCAGCAATTTGAAATCTGCTATCTCTGCCGACAAATCTCTTGCTAAAGAGGCTTTGAACGACTTAGAGTTTGCTAAATATGCAACCAACAGCGATTTCACATCATTGGTAAAATAATCTGACAATCAGATAAACAATAAAAGACTGGGTTCAAAATTGAACTCAGTCTTTTTCATTTCTATACCAGCCTTTGAAACCATACCCTAACAGATAAAACAAAAGAAATACCTGAATCCGACAAATATTTATACATTTAAGCCAAATTCATACGAAAAGACTCCGCCTCTTTTCTTATATTTGGCACTCATTCAGAATCAAATAAAACAATATGATAGCAAAGAGACAACTTAAATTTTGGCCCATAGCATTGGCTTTTATAACTTTGCCCGCACTGGCACAAAAAACAGATTTGGTAAATCCAATCATTGGTACAAATGGAATGGGACATACATTTCCCGGTGCATGTGTTCCTCATGGAATCGTTGCAGTTAGCCCTGACACCGATACTATTCCGCATAATATCAATGGCGTAAATCAACCGAGAGCTTACGAATATTGTGCAGGCTATCAATACAAAGACAGTTCAATAGTTGGTTTTAGTCACACGCACTTCAGTGGAACAGGCCATTCGGACTTGGGAGATATCTTACTGATGCCTTTTACCGGTCAAGTACAAGTAAATCCCGGAACGGCCACTGATCCTGATAGTGGATACCGCTCACGTTTCAGCCATAAAACAGAAAAATCACGTCCCGGATATTATGAAGTGATGCTTAGCGACGATCAGATTAAAGTTCAACTAACCGCAACCGAACGTGCCGGCATTCACAAATACACGTATCCTTCTAGTTCAAAGCGCCAAGTTTTATTAGATCTTAACCATGCTATATATAATTATGATGGCAAAGTCCTTTGGGCAAGTTTGCGTGTTGAAAACGACACATTAATCACCGGTTACCGCATTACTAACGGCTGGGCTCGCGAAAACTACACCTATTTTGCCATATCTTTCTCACAACCTATTTTACATTATGGCTACACCGATCGGGCAAAAGTAAACTATGCAGGTGGTTGGCGGAGATTTGATACGAATCATGATTTTCCAGAAATAGCAGGGCGCAAAGTCATTACCTATTTTTCTTTTGGAAATGACAACCACTCAGAACTAGAGATAAAAGTTGGACTCTCTGCTGTAAGCACGGAAGGAGCCTTAAAAAATCTGCAGGCAGAAACAACAGGAAAATCATTCAATGAACTCTGTAGCGAAGCTAACCATAAATGGGAACAAGCCTTATCGGTCATTGATGCAAAAGGGAATGCAGATCAAATGACGATGCTTTATACTTCGCTCTATCACACAATGATAAACCCATCTATCTATATGGATGTAGATGGACAATACCGAGGATTGGATCAAAACATACATCAAGCTGATGGTTTTACCAATTATACGATCTTTTCTCTCTGGGATACCTATCGTGCCTTGCATCCACTATTCAATATTATTGATAGAAAAGCAAATACCGATATGGTGAAGTCGATGATCAAACATTATCAGCAAAGCGTTCATCACATGTTGCCTGTTTGGTCGCACATGGCAAATGAAAATTGGTGTATGACTGGTTATCATGCCGTGTCAGTACTTGCTGATGCTATTATAAAAGGATTGCCTATTGACAAAGAGGAAGCATTAAAAGCTATGATAAGCACCGCTAATGTACCTTATTATGAACATACTGACCAATATGTAAAATATGGTTATCTACCTTATGACTACTCACAAACAGCAGCATCTACAACCTTGGAAAATGCATACGAAGACTGGGCTATTTATCACACAGCACAGCTGATGGGAAAGGAAAAGATTGTCGATGAATACAAGGCACGTGCCGAATCATTTAAAAATGTATTCAATCCATCACTTGGATTCGTTTGTCCTAGATATAAAGACGGTAGCTGGAAAAAAGACTTCGACTTGTTAAGTACCAGTGGACAAGGATTTATCGAAGGCAATGCTTGGAATTATTCCTTCTATGTTCCGCAAGATCCTATGAGCCTGATCAATCTGATGGGTGGAAATAAACGGTTCATACACAAGATGGATTCTCTTTTTACAACAGATCTGCCTGATAAGTTCTTTGCTGAGACTGAAGATGTGACACGCGAAGGATTACTCGGTGGATACGTACAAGGGAATGAACCAAGTCATCATATTCCATATCTCTACTCGTGGACCACACAACCTTGGAAAACCCAATATTGGATCAGAGAAATAATGAATCGCATGTATCGTAACAATATCAATGGATTATGCGGTAATGACGACTGCGGCCAAATGTCGGCATGGTATATTTTCTCAGCTATGGGATTCTATCCAGTTTGTCCGGGAACAGACCAATATGTTATCGGAGCCCCTTATCTTCCTTTTATGAAAATCAATTTGGATAATGGGAAATCATTCGTCATAAGCGCTCCAAAAGTGAACGATAAAAACAGATATATCAAATCTGTCAAACTTAACGGAGAAGTATATACAAAAGCATATATCACACATAAGGACATTATGAATGGAGGAAAACTGGAGTTTGAAATGACTTCTTCACCTAACAAAAAGAGGGTATTTTCTAAAGAAGAAAAAGCGTATTATTTATCAAACACATTATGAAACATCTTCTTTACCTCTGCATTCTTTTGCTTGCTTCACAGACCATATTTACCGAAGCGTTCAGTAAATCCACAAGGCCTATCAAGCATACATACAGATTGATACACAATAATGATGGTAGCGATCTGTTAGGAAACATTTGGTTTAACAGACGACCTCTGACACTGGCAGATTTGGACTCTTGCGTAGATCTGGTAACAAAAAATACACCGGTAACAACCTATATGATTTGTACGGGCAGTGACTTTTTCTACGTCCCTTCAAAATACGGACATATCATGGGCGACGATTTAAATGGAACACTCAGTTGTGGAACCGACACGCTATTTCATCATTATTATGACAATGCTATGTACTTGCAACGGAATGGAACCGACTTGGTAAAAGCGACCTTAACACGTGCGAAGAAAAATGGCAAGGAAACATTTATTACCTATCGGGTAAACGACCTACATTTTAATGATACAACCATGCATTGTCCGATTTATTACACAGACTGGTGGTTGAAACATCCGCAATATTGGGTAAATGATACAGCTCAGGGATGGCACAGCGCAGGAGCACTTGATTTTGAACATCAAGAGGTTCGCGGTCATAAACTGGCTATCATTTCGGAACAATTAGAAAACTATGCTGATTATATCGACGGATATGAACTCGATTTCATGCGTTTCTTTGTCTACTGCAAACCTGGCCACGGAGAATCTATTGCTCCGGATATGACGCAATGGATGCGCGAGATTCGTAAAAAAGTAGATGAAATATCCATTCATAAGCACAAGAAGATTTTACTCACTGCAAGAGTTGCTCCTACTCTTGAAGCAAATATGTCGAGAGGATTGGATGTACGTCAGTGGCTTAAAGAAGGTTTACTCGACTTTATTACCATTGGAATCCACTTGCGAAACGATCCGCAGATTCCTGTTGGTACTTTTAAAAAAGAGTTAGGGAAAGACCTAAGGATCCCATTATATGCCAGTAATGATGTTGTCACTAACAAACAGGTTGAACCGCTTTCACATGGCATGTACCGAGGAGTCTGTTCTTACATTCTGTCACAAGGTGCAGATGGCATGTATCTATTCAATTTCTATTTTGGAGAATATAACAAATACAATGGCCAATATCACTTGGAAGAAGGCGGACAAGTTTGCCAATACAGAATGCCTCAACTACTACATGAATTGGGATCGCTCAAAGCTTTAGAAGGACGAAATATAATCTACTCTCTTTCTGAAGGTCATGAAGAATATGGCATTCATCCTAATTCTCCATTGCCATTATCTATTCTACCTAATTCAACAAAATCAGCGTCAATCTATGTAGGTGATATGATTTCTATTCAACGACCGAAAGAAGTTATATTATTCTACCGTCAAAGTAAGCCGGGAAAATTTCATATCACACTTAATGGAACAGCCGCAATTCAGGAAAAGCCCGAATATACTTCCTTATATGATCGTAATCATGGGCTTATCGATACTGATCAAGAAATTGCATTAATCTTTCCTGCGTCAGCTGTTTGTCATGGTGAAAATATAATTAGATTTACTTCAGAGGATACAAATAACGGAATATTCATCCGTCGAATTGAACTTGCTCTCAAATATGGAGATGTAAAAACACATGGATATTTCTAAAGAATTTGCTACACAATCATAAGAAAAAAAAGGTCGTAAAGGAATTCCCTTCGCGACCTTTTTCTTATACAAATTACATCAGCGTCCTCCAGGACCGCCACCTTGTCCGCCACCGGAAGTAGTTCCAACAGTAACAACCTGTCCACTAGATGTAAAACTAAAGCTTGTTGCCGAAGTTCCGGCAGTATAAGTTCCACCACTCAAGTAGCCTCCAAAATCAGTCGTTGCACCCGAATAACTTCCTCCTGTATAAATTGTATATGTAGCAGTTCCAAAATTTGGAGTACTGATAAGCATATAATTCTGAGATAAAGTCTCCTGCATGGTGAAATCCAGAATATCTGTACCACTAGCATTTTGTATATGGATCAAATTTCCTTGTGTTGCACTATTACCATAAACAACGGCTCGCTGTGCTCCTGAAGCACTAGTATTGATAAGACTTGCAATACTGTTCATCTGTCCTCCCATCGAAATAATTGTACCACCGGTAATCGTGATTCCTTGAGACGAATCCGTATCAAGTCCTTCCTCCGGAGAATTTGCCCCAATAGCTACAACAAGACCACCACTGATATGAATCTTTCCATTTGAATCAATACCATCGTTATTAGAAGCTTTAGAATATACTTTCCCGCCTGTAATCACAATATCACTCGTGGCATTTATACCATCATCATACGTTTTACACGTAACAGAACCGCCATGAATCGTAAGGATATCTTTACTCTCAATGCCTTCACCTCCTTCAGACTTTGTTGATGTATTTATTGTTCCATTATTGATAGTTATATCACCTGTAATCTTGATTGCCTTACACTTTGCATCCAGACTACTACTATATTTAAATAATGCACCACTTGTAGTTGCATTAAGTGTACCGCCATTCATTACAAAGGTCCCTTCAATATTAACACCTTTACCTCCATTACCCGTACTCGTTGCTGTGATATTTACAGTTGAAGTTGAATCTGTACCAATCACAAGATTACCGTCAGCTTTAATAGCACTTGACGAACTGATGTCAGCTTCATCACTATCATAATAAGCATTACCAGAAGTATTCGCAACTATAGTTCCACCCGTAAAAGAAATATTACCATCAAAATTCATTCCTTTACCTGCTGCACCTGCCGCATCGATAGTTACATTTCCACCTGAAATATTTAAAGAGGCTGTTCCTTTTAATCCTGTACCACATTTACCTCCGGAATTTAAAATGAAAGTACCACCCGTTATCGTCATGTCGCGAGTAATGCCTGTGCTATCACTTGAAGTCTTGAAGCAATCGCCATCTGTAGTCGTAATTGAATAAGTTCCATCGCTTACATCTATAGTACCTTCCTCCGCTTCAATACCATCACCAGAAGATGTTATGGTCACATTTCCGCCAGTACCTGTAAAAGTATCACCATGAATGGCATCTTTGGCAGCTGCAGAAACAACAATCGTTCCACCATCAATTTCAATATCATTATCGGCACAAATAGCATGCTTATAATTTCCTGTGACTTTCAAAGTTCCATCACCACTGAAGTACAATTTCCCCTCAGAAAAAATGGTTCCTTTTTGATCATAATCCTGACTACTATACGAAGTTCCATCAGCAAGTGTATTTGTCGTACCGGAAGTCAAAATGATATTACAAGGTTTGCTTTGACTATTGATTGCCGGACCAGTAGGATTAGTCAAGGTCAAACCATCTAAATAAAGATCAAACTTTTTATCACTTGTAATAAGAAATGCACCATCGGATGAAGTACCTGAAAGTTTATACTGAATTCCTGCATCTCCCTTTGAAGTAATCGTAACATGTGCTCCACTTGTCGAACTACTTACTACGTTCTGTAAAGCAGATGGAATCGAAACCGTAGCAGACGTCCCAGAATAAATAACCGAGACATAGCCTGAAGAAGCATTTACTGTTCCAAAAGTAATGCTATCAATATCTGCCACATTTATACTAGTAACACTGTTAGATACCGAAACATACATGATACTCTTATCCGTGCTAAAATAGACCGTATCAATATTTGCTACAGTAAATGATTGAGATGTACTTCCATTATGTACAATCATTTGTTTTTGTGCCCACATCGTCATACATGATGCGATAAATAAAAGCATATATAATACTCGTTTCATCTCTTCATGAATTTAAATGTTCGACCATTGACACTCAAAATATAAATGCCACTCGGATAATCACAGATAGAGATGACAGCCTCTGCCGGAAGAGTTTGCATATACATAACTGCACCACCCATATTATAAATGGCGGCAAGAGATCCTTGAGCGCCACTCACGAATAAAGCGCTATTTGATAGTTGTATGCTAACAGACGATGCTTTAATTGCTTCAGCATCTGTAATGATTTCCGTATTACTGAAATTAAAGCCATTCAAAGAAGAGAGAACGAACGAGTCGCTAGAACTTGTTGTGGTAACGATCATATTTCCATTAGAGAAAGTTATCTTCTGCACATCTGACAATACAAAAGATTTCGACCCATTCACAACCAAATAATTTTGAGCACATATTCCTCCACAGAAGATTAAAAGTGCCATTGGAATGAATAACACACGCTTAAGCATAAAATAATGATTATTAGTATTTGAAATAAAACAATATTTTTCATGCAAAAGTCACAAATGAACTTATTCATTCCAAAAGAAATAAACAGTCTCCAATTATTTCATCACGAACGAGACTTCTTTAAATGCGTAACGTTTTTGTTCTCCATTTCGAAGGACGAGAATCAAATGCCCACTAGGTTCGACATTCTTAATACATGCCTCAAATTCATCCCTGGCATCTTTAAAAAAATAATAGCCTTTACCACGATACAATGAAGCAGAATATTGATTGCGGATATTTTCATTTGCTCCTTGTATCAAAGCATTATAAAGTTTAAAGAAACAAGACAGAAATATATCCAACGATTCATGAAGATCATATTCCTTTCCTGTAATTTGAGTTAATGAAACAGGGTTAGGTGCATTACTGATAAACTTTTTCTGATTTATGTTTATTCCTATACCAATAATAGAATTAATCAGTTTAGTTCCTGCGATATCATTTTCAATCAGCATTCCGCAAATCTTTTTATCATTCCAATATATGTCATTAGGCCATTTTACTGAAATTGGTTTCACAAATGTTTCTAGCATCTGTTGAACAGCTAATGCTGAAATTTGAGAAATAAGGAATTGTTGATTGGCTGGTACGAAATCAGGATGTAAAAGGACACTGAACATTAAATTCTTGCCTGCTTCTGATTCCCAACTATTGCCGACTTGGCCTTTTCCATGGGATTGAAATTCAGATATTACAACTGTACCTTCAGGCAAAATTTCCTTTTCCAATAAATCATGCATGTAATTATTAGTCGAATCCGTTTCTGTAAGACGGATAATGCGAGGAGAACTACTTATTTCCTTCATAATCGATATCTTTATACTTATTTCTTATTTTCAATGGTAATTTAGTTATTACCTCACCGTATGAATGCCGGATCCAGTATAAAATTTCTGCATCCGGCATATCGCGCTGCAAGTAGATAGAATTCCAATATTTCTTATTAAAATGGAAAGCCCCTTCTACTGCTGAATATTGTTGTCGCAAAGTTTCTACATAATCGGTATTGCATTTTACAGCAATCATTGGTTCTGCCGCATCAAGAGGCAATAAAAGAAACATCTTCCCTTCAACTTTAAAAACAAGTGAAACGTCATCAAAGGGAAAGCACTCCGTTACATTCGGTAAAGAGAGGCAATAACCACGTATATCTTCTATATTCATCATATCATTTACTAATTGCAAGGTGCATAAAAAGCATCTTTGATATGGTCAATCTGGTAGCCATTTTCTATCTGTATCAAAGAGATAATATCAAAGCGAACTGACAAAGCCACGTTCATCAAACGGGCATAAGCATCGGCAGAGGTAACAATACGGCGAATCTTTGCTGAATTGACAGCCTCTTCCGGTGAAAGCAAATAATCATCGGCACGAGTTTTCACTTCCACAACAACCAATTCCCTACCATCCACCGCAACAATATCCAACTCATAATGATGCCAATGCCAATTTGTACAAGCAATCACATAACCCTGCTGTTCCAAATATCGGCGAGCCACTGCTTCGCCTTCTTTCCCCATTTCATTTGTATGCGCCATAGTCCCAGTTTCATTATTTGCAAAATGCAAAGATAATGTAAACCGAGAGCATATCTCCATGCTTACTTGAAAGTTTTACCTATATCCAAGCTATTTTTCACCTATTTTCTTTTTTATCTGCTCATTCAGACTTACTTTTGCAACATGAAAAAAAAGATATGCAAATATTCGCCTTCACGTCCTGACCATCCACGTGTACACAGGATCGACTTTATGCTCAACGATGACGAGTATAAGACGATACAGCATTATCTGAAAAAATATAAGATTACCAATAAATCCCGTTGGTATCGCGAAACAATCCTTTCACATGTTATTAAAACATTAGAACTCGATTATCCAACTCTGTTCGACGAAAAAGAAATGCGAAGATGAATCCTTTTAACGATGAATATTTTATGAAACAAGCTCTATCTGAAGCTCAACTGGCTGAAGAAGAGAATGAAGTGCCTATTGGTGCTGTCATCGTATGTAACAATAAAATTATTGCTCGGGCACATAACCAAACGGAACGTCTTGCCGACCCGACAGCTCATGCCGAAATGTTGGCTATCACTTCCGCAGTAAGTGCTTTAGGGGCTAAATATCTAACAGGATGCTCTCTTTATGTTACAGTTGAGCCATGTGTAATGTGCGCTGGTGCTATTGGATGGTCACAATTAAGTACAATCGTTTACGGCGCTCCAGATGAGAAACGAGGATTCACTCTTTTTGCACCAAAAGCCTTTCATCCGAAAGCGATTGTCCGCCGAGGTGTTATGGAAAAAGAATGCATTGCACTCATGCAAGATTTTTTTAGAAAAAAACGATGAGAATCACTCTAGAGGATGAAGTAGACTTATCAACTTATTTCACATCCTCATAATCCACATACTCACCATCTTCCTTTGTGAAAATCTTTTTATGAGAAGCTTCTGTCTGTTGAGCTTGTTCTTCTCTCGAGGTTGCATTGTTATTGCTTGTACGATGGCGATGAGTTTCTCTTTTACGATCATTGCTGCTTCCAAAAAGAATATTTTTGAATGTGCGTACGACAGAGAATCCTAACAAGAAAAGCATCAGGATAAAAAGAAAAAACAGCATAAAGAAAAACTTGAACATATCTAAAATCTATTATTAATTCATATCATAAACAGCAACAGACAAGGGTTGGTTTATTTCCCCTTGTTAAAAATAGACAAGAGGATATACAGAAGCATCGTTCCCGTAATCCCTAACAAATGGAAGAATGCAATAAAAACAATTCCACAAATGACCAAAATATAACGACATTCATTGCCCTTCCATCGCAAAGAATGAATCTTCAAGGAAAACATAGGGATCTCAGAAACAAGTAACAGCGAAGTTACAATAGCCAATAACGAAAAACCTATTACAAAAGCCACCGGCTGAATCGAAACAAAAGGCAGCATTGCGCATGTCAATGACGACCAAAAGAGGGCATGTGCCGGAACAGGCAAACCGATGAAAGAGGTGGTCTGACGGGTATCAATATTAAACTTTGCCAATCGCAATCCGGAAAATACCGGTATTACAAAAGCAACATATGGTATATATGAACCGGTAGGATCGCCAGTCATACAAGTACATGTTTGCTGTAAAAGACTAAAGAGCATGAATCCGGGTGCAACTCCGAAACTTACCACATCACCCAACGAATCCAATTCCTTTCCCATAGGGGAATAACATCTAAGAAGTCGAGCCACAAGTCCATCACAAAAATCAAATACAGCAGCAATGATAATCCACAATGTTGCCATTTCCAAATGACTTTCCAAGGCCATCACACAAGCAATACACCCTGACAACAAATTACAACAAGTGATTATATTAGGTACGCTCCTTTTAATATTCATTATCTTATATTTTTACGATGCCATTCCATTTGGATTTTTTCCTAAACGGGCAATAGGCGTCTGATCGCCTGTAACTTTTTCATCCATTTCCACCAGCAATTCGGTACCTAGAGGCAAATATACATCAACGCGCGAACCGAATTTAATAAAGCCCATCTGCTCATTGACATTACAGACTTCGTCTTCTTTAGCATAAGTAACAATGCGTCGCGCCATTGCCCCTGCAACCTGACGAGTCAAAACTTCTATTCCACTTTTTGTAGTAATGACAATAGAAGACCGTTCGTTCTCAATGCTACTTTTGGGGAGATATGCGGCCCGAAAACGGCCATTCTGGTGTCTGACAAGCTTCACTGTTCCGTTTACTGGAAACCAGTTGGCATGTACATTAAAGATAGACATAAATATCGATATCTGCAGACAACGTCTATGCAGAATCTCATTTTCCATTACCTCTTCGATAGCTACAATTGTACCATCGGCAGGGGCAATCACCAGTCCTTCTGAATCATAAGGGAAGCGTCGATACGGACTTCTAAAGAAATTCAAAACAAGCAGAAACAGAACACCTGTGACGAAAGTGACTGTATAGAACAACCAACCCCGACCAATCGTATGATAAATACCAACGTCAACGATAAAAAATATTGTAAACAACGTCAGCAATAATCCTGTTCCTTCTCTATGTACTTTCATTCGCAATCAACACAAGCTTTAATCAAAGAATGTGCAAAAATATTCATTTTTACTGAATAACAAAAATATATCAGCCATTCACCGCTTCTATTTTATTTAATTCTATATACCACAAGTAACCTTCCACCCGATTATATCCCATTTCGCCAACCAGTTTCATATAATTCCGAACCTGCCTATTATAACGTTTATCAGGATGAATACCGAATTTATAGTCAACAATCACTACACGATCATTTGCAATCATCACGCGATCCGGACGGCGCGAAAAAACTTTTCCAAAAAGTATGTCAACTTCATTAAGAACTCTCATAGAGCCATCAAACCAATGCCCGGCGTCAGGAATATCGAGCAATCCATTGATTCGTTCTGATATTTCTTTTGTTTCTTCCGGAGTGATTACTCCAGTCATCTGATAGGAATCTAAAACACCGGCAATATTATCACGCGTTTCTATCCTACTCAATATTTCATGCATCAACGCTCCATGCTTACGCTTTGAATCATCAACAAGGAAATCTTTTCCATGAAGACGAAGCCGCAAACGATCACCTGGCGAAACAAAACGCAACTGATGCATCATTATTTCCTGTATTCCCTCACTATCGTGCGATACAGATGGGTGCCACCAACTGCCCAGTTCAAATATTCCTTCTTCCGAATTGAATGGATCAGTTAATGATATGAGTCTTTCGCCTGCGCCCGTCTGTGTAAAACCTGAAGATAATACAGACCAGATTACGTCCGAAACAAGCGACATCTTATCAGAATTACCTTTTTGCTTCTCTCCTTCCTGTGGTTGCGGAGCAAAAACGATCAGTTCTTCCTTTGCCCTGGTGAATGCCACATAGAGCACATTCAGATTGTCAATAAAAGCATGCATCCGCTCCCGGAAATAATCCTCTGCAAAATGTGTATTGCCCAAGTTCGTTTCATAGCGTACAGGAAGCAGATGAAACTTATTGAATGGCGCTGTCTCTGGATGGCACCACATAATAACAGGCAGCGTCCCACCCGTTCTATTATCAATCATCCAATCACAGAACGGGACGATCACGGCCTTAAAGCCAAGTCCTTTAGCCTTATGTATAGTCATAATCCGCACAGCATTCTGTCCATCAGGAGTAGCGATTGACTTTTTACAGCCTTTTTCATCCCACCAAGAGAGAAAATTACTGATATCGGAATTCTTCTTTCGTGAGAAATCGAATACCATATCCAGAAATGCCTGTAAAAAGACTTGCTCTCCGGCACCGAAATCATCCTTGAACAAACGACACAGGCTTTCTACCGTTTCATAAAAAGACTGATTTGCCAAATCTTGCAGAACCGCCTCAACATTCTCACCTAACCGCGGCTCTTCATGGCCAAAGCTTCCCTTCAGCACCTGATAGCCATACAAAGCAATCATGTGGCTCGTAATATCGGCGGGATTCTTCAGATATCGCAATACAGATACCAGGAAGCGCACAGCCGCCGAACTGCTTACAAATAACGATTCATCGGATATGACATCATAACTGTAAAGTTCCGAAGGATGTTCGTCCTTATACTTTAGAAGATAAGCAGCCACATCCGCACCTTCAGAATTGGTACGTACCAAAATAGCCATATCGCGCAAAGCGTATCCGTTATCCTGAAGTTGTTCGAGCGTCTTCGGAATTTGTTCAAGTGCCTGCTGATCCCACTTTTTGCCACTGTCATCCTTTTGAGGAAGAAACGTCATCATCACATGTCCTTCCTTTGATTGGAAAGACTGCGGCACTTGCTGATAACAGTTGCTGTAAGCCGAAAGTATGCGATCGGCATATTTTTGCTGTTTCTCCATGCTTAGCGATGAAGTGACGAGTGTTTCGTTATACAACTGCTGCATCAATTCAGGGATTGCGGTAAAAAGTGCATTGTTGAACTCCACGATATTCCGACAACTACGCCAATTTTCCTGCAACGTTTCCTCGCGCAGCATCTGTGGTGAAAAATCATGCTTCACAGAACTGTCGAGCAAAGTCCAGTCTGAGTTACGGAATCGATAAATACTCTGTTTCACATCGCCCACAATCAGATTATCGCCGCCGTGCGAAAGACTTTCTTCAACCAGCGGCCGGAAATCCTCCCACTGCATACGACTCGTATCCTGAAATTCATCAATCATGTAATGCTCAACCTGAGTACCCGTCTTTTCATAGATAAACGGAGCATTGCTGCCATCGATCACTCGATGAAGCAGTTCGGTCGTATCGGCAATCAGCATGACGTTGTTTTCTGTCCGATAATCACTGATTTCAGAAGATACGTCGGTCAGTATTCCCAGCGTATCGTAATATTTTATTATTGCCTTTGCTGTATTATAGTCGGTCAGATTACCAAATAATGATATGACCGCCTTGACGCAATCGTTCAAACCGTTGTTATAGGCTTGTTCAATACCCTGACTCACACCCGGATCGGTTTTCTTTGTCGTCCAGACATCCAGATTATCAGCAAAAGAAATAAAGGTATTAGACGGTGCTTTATTATCCCCTTTATATAGCTTCGCAAAGAAATTCATTGCTGAATTTGTACCACCTTTGAAGTCGGTCGTTTCCAGTCCATAGCGATGAATGATAGCCAATGCGCGCTCACCCAGTTCTTTCTTTTCTTTTTCAATAGCACCGATAAGTTTGCGCAATTCTTTTTGAAATTCGTTCAGCGACTGTTTGTTGGTAATATCTTGGGTCACCTCTGTGCCAAAAGCCTTATAGCTTTCTTTAAATAGTTCGCGGCTCAACGTCTGTATATCCCGCCGCAGATCCCATGAAGAACCCTCTTCAATCTTTCCTTGAGCAAATCGGATAAGCCAACCCAACAATTCCTTTTTCGACGGATCATCAAGATGGGCAATCATACTGTCAATTACTTCCGTAAGCACCGACTCCTGGTCCATCTCAATCTCATAGCCTCCGGGCAAACCTATCTCGCGAGTAAAGGCACGCATCGTCTGCTGAAAAAAGCTGTCAATAGTACTCACATTAAAGGATGAATAATCATGAAGGATAGCAATAAGAATCGATTTGGCACTCCGACGCAACTGCTCCTCCTTCACCCGATAATGTTTACAAAGCATCTCCAAATAATCGGACTTCCGACCCGACGCCAAGAGATAAAGTTCGCCAATGATGCGGCTCTTCATCTCGTCGGTGGCTTTGTTGGTGAATGTTACGGCAAGAATATGCCGATAAGCACCCGGCGCTGAGAAAAGCAGCGTCAAATACTCGCCCGCCAACTTATGTGTTTTGCCGGAACCTGCTGATGCTCTGCAAATAGTCAGCATACTTTGTAACCTTCCTTCTTGAGTATTTCAGCCACTTTCGTCCGCAAATCGCCCTGTATCAGAATTTCGCCATCTTTGACACTTCCACCGACGCCGCATTTCACTTTCAGCATCTTGCCCAAAGCTGTCAGATCGTCTTCCGTACCGCGGAAACCACTCACAAGTGTCACCGATTTACCGGCTCTATTACGCTTGTCGAGTGTGATGGACAAGCGCTGTTTTTCCTTCGAGAGTGTCTGTTCTTCAGCTTGTTTTCCTGTATCGTATTTAAAATCCGGATTGGTGGAGTACATCACACCCAAACGGTCTTTCCAATCGTTATTCTTCATCTTTTTCCTTCTTTTAGTACAACATTCGATGACACTAAACGGTCTTCTTTTGTACAAAGATAATTGTTTACCTGGAAAATGGGCTTTATTTCACCCTGAATTACATTCCAAAAGCCTAAAACGACCTTACTACAGTCTATCATTTGGTTCAAAAACTGTTTTAAGGGCTTACTACAGTCTGTCTTTGGCATTAAAAACAGTTTTTGATACTAAAAACGATAAGAGGAAACCTAAAAATCAGATTTCAAACATTATCTTTGTGACATGTTTGATTTCGATTAATCGACAAAGTGATAGAAATAAAAGCGAAAAACAATATACAAAAGAGGGCAGTAATCTTGGGATTGCTGCTTGTCTTGTTTTCTATTGACTCAACAGCCCAAAAGGTTGACAGTCTTTCGGTAGCGCATCGCTACTATCACGCGCTCGGACTTGAATTCAGACCGGAATATGTATTTCCGTCCAACTCTTTTCTGAAGGGCGACAATATTTATAACAACCACATCAATACGGCTTTTTCCGGACATTTGAAATACGCATTCGGAGTACAACCCAACAGCATGACCGATCGGATATATAAAGGCGTTTACCAAGGTATCGGCGTTGCATACTACAATTTTGGCGAATCGAAACTTCTAGGCAACCCTGTTGCTGCCTATCTGTATCAAGGCGCCCGAATCGCAGAGCTGAATCCGACACTATCCTTCAATTACGAATGGAACTTCGGCCTTTCCTTTGGTTGGAAGCCTTACAATCACGACAGCAACTCAGACAATCTGGTGATCGGTTCGAAAGCCAACGCTTACATCAATGCTAATTTTTATCTGCGGCAAATGCTTTCGCGGCAGGTTGATCTGATCGCCGGCGTTTCGCTGACGCACTTTTCAAACGGGAACACAAAAATACCGAATGCCGGACTAAATACAACGGGCGTCAGACTCGGATTGGTGTATAATATAAACAGAAACGACAAATCTTCGTTCCAAACTCCGATTGTATGCGACATTCCTTATTTTCCACGCCATATCAGTTATGACCTTACCTTATTCGGTTCATGGCGTCGTGCGGGCGCAACGCTCCCCAATGGTGATAAGATTGCTTCAACAGACGCTTATACCGTACTTGGATTTAATTTTGCTCCAATGTATAATCTGAATTACCGCTTCCGCACAGGTCTGTCGTTGGACGGCGTTTATGATGGAAGTGCTGATCTTACAGGTGAAGAAAACGTCATGCCAATTGAACCACCTAAGGATCACCAGAAGATTCCTCCCTACACTTTTTACCAATCTGCTTTTCATAAACGGCTGGCTTTGGGTGTATCCGGTCGTGCCGAATATGTCATGCCATACTTTACGGTTGGAATTGGTTTGGGTGTCAACATTCTGCAAAGCAGCAGCGACTTGAAATCATTCTATCAACTGCTGGCTTTAAAGATTGATGTAACGCGCAACACCTACCTGCACGTTGGATATACCTTGAGGAACTTCCATAATCCGAATTATCTGATGCTCGGCATAGGCATTCGTCTACACAACAAACGACCGAAATTGGATTAAGAGATAGAATTATTTCTGGATAAGAACAGTTGCATAGGCGGCAATACCCTCTTCGCGACCTGTAAACCCTAGCTTTTCAGTGGTTGTGGCTTTGATTGAAATATCATCAGAATCGACTTGCAGAACTTCAGCCATGACGCGTTTCATTTCTGGAATATACGGATTCAATTTAGGTTTCTCGGCAGCAACCGTCGCATCAATATTCCCCAATGAATAACCGCGGTCGCGAAGCAGTTCCATTGTGTCGAAAAGCAATATCTTACTGTCAATACCGGCGTAACGCTCATCCGTATCCGGAAAATGATAACCGATATCGCGCATGTTTGCAGCACCCAGCAAAGCATCGCATATAGCATGAATCAAAACATCGGCGTCACTATGGCCCAACAATCCTTTCGTATAATCAATTTTCACACCACCGATCCACATTTCACGGTCAGGAACCAACGCATGCACATCGTAGCCAAAACCTACTCTGATTTTCATAATCCCATTATTTAAACAGGTTCTTCAGACCATCCATGTCGAACGACAAAGAGAAACGCAACGTCTGATCCAACGGGTTACTCTGAACGGTACTGACCAGATAAGCGGCATCGAGCTGAAAAACACTCATGCGAAAACCGGCACCAAAAGAGAAATATTTACGATTGCCGACATTCTGGTTCTCATAGAAATAACCACCACGCATAAAGAACTGGTTGTTGTAGCAATATTCCAAACCAAGAGAAACCATTATCTCATCCAGCTCACCTTTGAAACCATTGGGAGAATCATGGAAGGACTTGAAGATACCGGCGATACTTCCCATCGTCTTATAATCTTCCTGACGCTTGCTGAAATCGGTATCCGACTCGCCATCTTTCTTAACCGGAACGCTTGGCACCATATATTTGCTGAATTCCAAATAAGCACCGATACTGTTATATTGGTCCAACGGATAAAGCAAACCAGTACCGAGTTGCAATTTCGTCGGAAGGAAATAGTTGGTTGTACCGCCATCGTAAGAAATCTTACTACCCATGTTAGATGCGTTATAACCCATGCTCCAAAGCGCTTCGGCGCCTCCCATCACGACATATTTTTCCAAATATCCCGAGATATCGGCAGCAACGGCATTGCCTGCATGCTTCTCATCCTGCGGATCGACACCCATATCCGAACGAATATACCTGAACGTAACACCCATTGAATAGCTCTCTGACAACTTGGTATTATAACCCAAATCGAAAGCCATTTCGTAAGGATTTGTATAAATAGGAACATCGCCTGTATTTTCTCTTTCAGCGACATCACCCAAAGAAAAATAGCGCAATGAAGCACCTATAGCTTGATTGTCGTTACGGCCAAACTTGTAATATCCGGTCAGATTAGCCAATGCCACATCGTTTACCAACTTACGCAACCAAGGTGTGTAAGAAAGAGAGACACCCGCTTTGCTCTCCATAAATGCATACTTCGATGGGTTCCAATATTGCGAGTTAATATCAGGAAGTGAACTGACACCATTATCACCCATACCACCGCCACGCGCATCAGGTGCGATTGAAAGTGATGGTACTTGCGTACTGATAGGTGCAAAGGTTGTCTTTCCTGACGATTCTTGAGCATACACAGCAACGCTTGCCAACAGGGCAAACATCATCATGATCAAACTCAATCTTGTTTTCTTTATCATATTGTTCTATTGTCGTTAAAAAGGGAGTCATTACTCCATGTTCGTTTTACATATAACTCAATCGGCGGTACTTTATTGTATCTTTATCTTTCTTTTGCACACGACAGACCGTTATGGCGCCAAGATAATGAACTTCTGCGCCTTGGTTGCTTCCTTAGATGCATCCGTACTGATTGCCGCACGATAAATATATATGCCCGGAGTAATGCGACCTCCAGCATTATTTGTTAGATTCCAAGTCACATCATACGACTTGAAGAGCTCGGAAGATCCCGATTCTTCATGTTTCCAAAAAAGCCTTCCCGTCAAGTCATAAACCATGATGCTTACTTTCATTTTACTTTCCGGGCGATTATGATAGAGATGGAATGTTACGGTACTCCTAGCAGGACTCGGAGTTGCAATAATCTCCGTCAGGAAAGGCTTCAAGCCTTCGACTACCTCGAAAGTAAAGGTCCGTGTTGTTGAATTGTTCTGTACATCCCAAACACGGAACTCCGCTTGATGTATTCCAACCGTCAAGGTCGGAATCTGAAACTTTACTATTCCGGCACCGGAGCCATCCGTCAACAGTTCGTAATAACTATTCAGATTATAGCTCAATGTCGAAGAGCCATCAATCACCAACGTAATATCATGTCCGACACTGCTTCCCGTCACATTCACACCGCTCGCATCCCACAACTTAGCCACAAAATAAGGAGTTGTATTCACCTTTCCTCCATCAACAAAAGTCGAATCGTTCAAGTAAAGAGCACGAATTTCAGGACCCATTGTATCTTTATCAGCTGTTCCGTCTGTTCCGCCAACGATAAAATTCAAAAACGCACCTTGAGCTTCATTGCCATGAATCGTATCAGAAGCATATAAATTCATCTTGCCAGCTGCATTTGAATAAGAGATATCTTTAGGAACAGTAAACGAAAAACTGAATTTACCGCTACGTACGGAATCATTACCCATATATAATGTATTCGGATAATCCGTATAGCTGAATGTACTCCCGGTATTATTGTTATCAAGCGTCGTTACCGATACTTTGCTGTCTTTCACTGTCGGATTCAGAACGCCCGAAAAATCGGTAGCCAAATTGCCGTCGGCATTCAGTACTTCTCCTTCAACCGTCACCTTCTGCAATGCCTTAATCTTTATTGCATCACCTGTTGCCGAAGCGCCATTAACCGTAGTCACCTTCATCCTGTATTCAGGATACACAAGCTTCAACGCCGGATCACCAATCAGACAGAATCCCAACTTACGAACTGTATTCAATTCGCATTTTGTTTCCTTTATCACATCACCCAAAGTGAGACGGCGACCATTATTCTTTGTAAACAATTTCTCTATAAGCGACTCATTGATATCGAAGTTTGAATTCGAATAAGCTAAGCGGGCCGTAGTGAAAAGACCAATACCGCCACTTTTGGCACTCAGGAAAACATCTTCACCCGCAGAGGTATTCAAATCATCAAAACGGGTAAAATCACAAGTTGCCGTAATCCATAAAGGCAAACGCGTATAAGTATACTGAGCAATATCCGATTGCTTGATTACTTTCTCATCGCTCAATGCCGTTGTATTTCCATGCCCTGTGTAATTAACCAGCATCAATCCATCTTTCAATGATTTCACCAAATTGGTTGTTACATCCGGATAGGTTGTCGTACCTCCTGTAAAATCTTTCTTGAAAGAATCAAAATAGAGCTTGTTAATCAGAAACTCAGGATAGTTTGTTTCCAGATACTGCGCCAGATTATCCGCCTGTTTCTCATGTGTCTGCGAAAAACCATCGGCACTGTTGCCATCGTCTGCCAGAAAACAAAGGTTATTCTTCCATGTGCCATACTGCGTATTGTTCATATAAGTAATCACCTTATCGACAGCAGCTGTAGCTTCGCTAAGCGTACGTACAGGAAAACGGCCAACACCAATATTCACATCCTTTGTAGCGAAGGATTTTGCATCATTGGCATCGTCCAGATATGCGAAATAATCATCTGCCACATACGACTCATCATTCAAAGACTCCTGAGTCTGATAGGTGAGCAACATATTAGTCATATCGACCTGTTTCCAATTGGTAGTCAACTGGCGATTATCAAATGAACCGTCGCCCAACAACAGCAAATACTTAGGAGCATCGGTATCAGACGACTTGCGGTCATAAAACATCTTCATAAAACGACGTATTGCCGAAGCATCCGGCGTTCCGCTCGAAAACTCATTATAAACCTTTTCCGGTTGCACAACCTGTACCGATAGATTATCGTGCGTACGATGCGCATTCGCCAATCTTTCTGCCTGTTCGGCTAATGCCGGTTGAGCAAGAATAATCATATCCTGCTGAGACATGGCATGCAAGTTCTGATTCGTAACCTCTCCCACTGTCTCAGGAGCCGTAAGTTTAGCCGGATCGACTAAGGCGAACTCTCTCAGTGCAGAAGAACCAGGAATCGAAAAGGATAATTCTGTTCCATTAAGCGTTGTCTCCATCAATTTAGGATTGACACCATCGGTCACATCGAACACCAACAATCCTGATGTAGCATTCTGGATAACGAAACGTGATGTATTGCCAATTGAACTGACACTTCTAAAAAGCGTATAGGCATCATAAAGTTGCAACGTACGAAACATCTGCAGACAGAAATAGTTAAGACGTACATTCTTATGTCCTGCCGTGTTATATTGGATGTTAACCGTTGTATTCTCAGTTTTGTCGCCACTCCAGGTTACCGTCTGATTCAACTCACGGGCCATAATATATTCAGAAGTGTTCTGTGCAAAAGAACCACTAATCGTTTGCGAACCGTTGATGCTCATTGTTACCGTTCCTGTGCCGCTTGTCGGTTTGGCAATGAAACTCAACGTAGCCAAACCCGTATCGTTTGTAATTCCCGGGATTGACACTTTGAAGTTTTGCGACAAGGTGGTTTCAAAGGATTCGCCATAAAGTTCACGTCCCGATGAATTGACTGAAACCGACTCTTTCTCCCAAAGTTTATAGTCATTAAAGGTTGAAATCTGAAGTGAGGCGCCACTTGCAGAAGCTTGAGTCTCCATTGATTTCACCGTATCATTCCGGTCGGTCAGAAAATAATATCCGTAAGAAGAATAAGGATTGTTGGTATGGATAAAACCACTCCCAAGTACATAAGCCCACTTGACAGGTCCTTTGGCATAAAACGCCAAATAATCGGAACCTCTGTATGTAGCAACTTCCGGAAGATCATCTATATATGTTGTCGAGAAATCCTCATCCTGCGGCCATCCGCCGTAGCCATACACCGATACCTTTTCAGGATTGGTAAAGCCCATCTTCTTCAAATCAGAAAAGGTAAGCTTGTAAACGCCTGTTTCTGCAACGCGCACCTTCACCCATTTGCCTGTATCAAGCACCGAGACAGAGGCATACTTGCTACTCACCGCCCACAATGAAGGGAGCAGAAAGATAGACATCAGTATCGTGTATAATAGTTTTCGTATCATCTAACATAGAAATCGAGCAGCTTCTGCGCACCGATATATCCTTCCAGATGGTCGTCAATCTTTACAGGTCCGACGCCTGCAGGTGTACCTGTATAAATCAGATCGCCTGTCTTTAACGTAAAGAAACGGCTTGCATAAGCAATAATTTTATCTACCGGAAAAAGCATGTCCTCTGTATTTCCTGCCTGCACCGTCTCACCGTTTATTTCCAAATGGAAACAGAGATGCTCAGTTCCGCCCAACGGCTCTAAAGGAATAAAAGTTCCTATCGCAGCCGAATTATCGAAAGCTTTGCTAATCTCCCAAGGCAAGCCTTTAGCTCGCAGTTCTCTTTGCAAATCGCGTGCTGTAAAATCAATACCCACAGTCACCTCATTATAATAACGATGTGCAAAACGTTCAGCGATGTTTTTTCCAAGCCTGTCTATTCGTACAACAATCTCCGTTTCATAATGCACTTCCGACGAGAAATCAGGGATAAAGAATGGCTTGCCATCCTTGAGCAATGATGAATCGGACTTCATAAAAATAGTTGGCTCTGATAATTCTAACGAATGATGGAGCTCTTTATTGTGAGCTGCATAATTCATTCCTACTGCAATAATCTTCATACTTATGATATTGAATTGAGTCGATTGAACATAACAGCCAGATGAGCATAGATAGAAGTGTTCTGAACAACAACATTTTCGGGTACGCGGATACGGAATGGCGTAAAGTTCCACAGCGCTTTGATTCCGGAAGCAATAATCATATCCGTTACTTCCTGCGCCTTATCAACCGGGACGGTGATGATTCCTATGGTCGCTTCATATTCTTTCTCTCGTTTGGCAAATTCAGAAAGATGATACACCGGAATGCCATTAATAACAGTCCCGGCAAGTTCCGGACGGATATCAAACCCGGCTACAATCTGCAATCCATACTGATTCAAACCGGAATCATGGAGCAGAGCTGCGCCCAAACTACCAACGCCGAAAAGAAAAGCTTTATGACAATCGGTAAATCCAAGGAAAGATTCCAAGCCATCCACCAATGGAGCAATCTCATAACCAACACGCGTCTTCCCGGAAATATTCACATACGAAAGATCTTTGGCAACCTGACTGGGATCGACATTAATCTGTTTAGCAATCTGAGTAGAAGAAGCAAACGTTTCGCCCCACCCTTTCATCAGTTTCAGAAAAGCAAGGTACCAAGGCAGCCTCCGAAGCGTTGGCTCCGGCACTTTTCCCATCTGTTTTATCTCTTCGTCTGCCATCTTCTTTAAATATATAAGCGTACAAAATTACTATTTTTACGAGAAACAACCGTACATAAAGAAACGAATTTTCAATATTTAGATTCGCTGACTACATGACATACTCTCGCAAAACATATTTGGCATTCATGACAATGTTCTTCTTATATGCGTTTATAAACGTAATTTCTTCCGAATGTAATTTCCAATTCATTCGGATCCGGCAAGCGTTTCATTCGAAAGAAAAAAAATTTCATTCGAATGAAATGGTTCGCGCATTCGAATGAATTTTTCAACACTCTACAAAGGGGTTCTCTTAACTATTAGAATCGGGTGTAATCATAAGAGTAGCAGGGAATTTGCAGGTCTGAGGCATCTTGCTTTGCGAAGTCATCTGTTCAATAAGCAGATCGGCAGCTTTACGTCCCATCGCTTCAATATGCTGTTGCACATACGGAATCGGATGTGGCATGAATTCAAAAGCTTCGCTTCGATCAAAACCAACAACTTTCACTTGTTCGGGTACAGATTTTCCATTTTTCAAAAGAGCATGAATACTTTTGGAAGATATGGTATTTGCAGCACACAATAGTCCGTCGATTCCATTCTCGATCAACGAAGATACAGCTTCCGGAATATCCGTATCCAACTGCAGAAAATCCACCTGTTTAACTAATTCTTCATAATACAATCCTGCGGCTTGCAAAGCATCCATAAATCCATGGCGGCGTTCAGTCATAGGCGACTGTGTATTCTTATAGGAGATAAGTCCCATCTTCTTACATCCGCTTGAAATCAGAAGTTTTGTGGCCTGATAGGATGCCTGATAACTGTCGGTCATCACATTATAGGTTGACAATGACGGATAATAACGATCCAGCAATACCAACGGAACGCCGGTATCAAGCAAGCGACTGATATAGGATTCGCCATGTTCTGTCGGAACAATAATATAGCCATCCACTTGTCTGTCAGATAAGTTCGTGATAATCTTTTCCAACCGCGCATCGCTCTCGTTCGTGTTCATCACCATCACCGTATAACCTGCTTTTTCCATTTCTTCCTGGACAAAATAGGCAAGGGATCCGAAAAAGGGGTTCGAGATATCAGCAACAATCAGACCGATCATGTATGAATGTCCGCTCTTCAGACTTTTTGCCAAACTGTTTGGCTGATAGTCTAAATCGCTTGCAATCTGCTTGACACGAGCAGCCACTTCTTTGCTTACTCGACCCTCTTTTTCTTTCCCATTAAGCACTAACGATACGGTAGCGTTTGAAACACCTGCTTCACGGGCAATATCTTTTATTGATATTTTTCTCATTTCAAAATCCGTACAGGGTTTCCTGTATTCGTATCTAGTTTTTATTTGTTGTTTTATTCAATCATTTATATAATGGACCACAAGCTGCACAAGCTCTGTAATCTGAACCTTCTGGATCTGTTCCGAATGCACTCCATGTAGTCGGACGGAAGATCTTATCTTCGTCGACATTATGCATACAAACAGGAATTGAAAGCATTGAAGCCAAAGAAATCAGATCGGCGCCAATATGACCGTAACTGATAGCTCCGTGGTTTGCTCCCCAACGGTTCATTACAGAATAAACATCTTTGAAATGACCATGACCTGTCAGACGCGGAACAAAGAATGTTGTAGGCCATGTCTTGTCGGTACGTTTGTTGATGATATCGAATACATGATCCGGGAATGTAGCTGTCCAACCTTCAGCAAGCTGCAGAACCGGACCTAATCCCTTGACAATGTTCAAACGTGCCATAGTAACAGGCATACCCGGTTTGGTCAGGAAGTTTGATGAATAACCACTTCCACGGAAATATTCCAATGAAGCTGGACACCATGTTGTTGCGTTCAGCATCTTGTCAACCTCTTCCTGCTTGATATCCCAGAATGGTTTCATTACCGGTTTGCCCTCTTCGTCAGACTGCTGTCCTGTACCATCCAAAGTACATGCACCAGAGTTAATCAAATGGATAGCACCATTTTCAAGAATGCCTTCCGGTTTCCACCCGCTTACTCTTTCGATAGCTTCCGGACTCCAATAGGTTCTTACATCGGCAAAGATCTGTGCTCTATGTGTCAGCAAATTACTGAACAGCATAGTGATACAGTTCAAATGATCGTCTTCGGTTGCAAATACAAACGGAGCACGGATACCATTCCAGTCGAATGATGTATTCAGCATCGTTTCGGAGAAGTCGCCATTCGGCATGAAATCGGTCCACTGACGTTGTCCCTGGAATCCACCGGCGATAGCATTGTGACCATTTGATTCTTCAACGAAGCCCATATCTGCCAACTTCTCGTTGCCAATCAACAGGTCACGCATGATAAGCGTCATCTTTACTACATATTCCCAGTCGGCATCTTTCTGAGCACGAGAGTGCTGCAGTTCAGGTTTGTTGTAATCGGTGCCTTCGCGAGACATACAATATTTCTTTGTCCAAGCCAAGGCTTTCTTGAATTCTTCCTTGTCATAGATACCTTTTTCTACACGGCGAATGATTTCGCAGCTATCCACACATTCTGAACGCATGCCCAGATATTCCTGCAAAAAGTCAGGATTAACGATTGAACCACCAATACCCATGGCAACCGTTCCGATAGCCAAATAAGATTTGCCACGCATCAAAGCTACTGCCAAACCTGCGCGAGCAAAACGGAGCAATTTTTCTTTTACATCATCCGGAATGACTTCATCGTCAGCGTCCTGTACATCATGGCCATAAATACCAAATGCTGGAAGACCTTTCTGACTGTGAACAGCCATAGCGCAAGCCAAGTAAACAGCACCCGGACGTTCTGTTCCATTGAATCCCCAAACTGCTTTCGGGATCATTGGATCCATATCGATTGTTTCAGCTCCGTAGCACCAGCATGGAGTAACAGAAAGTGAAACACCAACACCGGCTCTGGCAAACTTTTCTGCACAATTTGCAGCTTCTTTAACACCACCGATACATGTATCAGCGATTACACACTCTACCGGAGAACCATCCGGATAGCGCAATGTATCAGAATATAATTTGGCTACACGATGTGCCAAACCCATTGTCATCTCTTCAAGAGACTCGCGAACGCCTTGACGACGTCCATCAATGATCGGACGTATACCGATCTTTGGATAAGAATTATTCATGTTTTATAGTTTAATAAATAATGCATTAATAGAAATCAAAATACAGCTTTGATGTCGTCAATAGAAAGACCTAACAAAGCTTTAGTAATCAGAGTCAAGTCACTCTCATCACCCATAAAATGGAACACATTGTGCGCATGATGCAACGTTTCGCCCGACTTCAGGAATGCTGCCGGCGAAGCGCTTTCCATCTCAAAGAACGGTCCCATAATGCTGCCGTCTTCCAACGGTCCGTCATTATAAGCGTTCTGCGCATCACCAACGAGCGGATCTTTCTTCGGATTCCATTCCTGGTTGAGATAAATGCCTTTAGGATCAATATCAAATGTTGTGATGGTAAGCTGCTTGGCATCCGGGTCATAATTGCCGGCTATCGCCTTTGTACGCATCACATTAAGTCCAACTTTACTGCGGAACTTGCCATCGGTTTTCAAATAAAGAACATTGTCCTTCATTTTCATACGATCGGCAGGGATCTCGCCAAAATAATCGGTGGTTGCCACCTTCCCTAATTTCTTTTCATCACCGGCATTGAACGGGATAATAGTCAATGCTTTAGGAGCCGGATTAAACATGTCGAGCATCCAGATACAAACGGTTCCGGTTTCTTTTGTCCAGGCAAAATCATTCAGATTGGTAATGCTGTTGTTCGTAGCATATGCCACTGCTTTCACTTTATCACTCAACTGGATACCTAATTTCGACTGAATATCGGCTTTGCTCAAAAGAGATACTTCTCGACCAATCTTGAAATGCATGCTCTTGCCTTCATAGTTCGACATCTCCATGTCTTTCTCCATTCGAACAGAATGTTTGTCGGACGAAACGAGTCTCCACGGTTCGTTATCAAAAGGTGCAGGAGCAAACCAGTTATCGTAAACCTGCTCAACACCCGGTTTGAAGAATACTGAATAACGTCCCCCTTCAGGACCAATCCATAAACGGTTTTCACCGCCGTAGCCATGCATGTGCTTGTTGTTTTCTTCAGACTCAAACACTTTATAATTCAAGAATCCGAGACTTCTGCCTTCAGCGCCCGAAGCGGTCGAAGTGAATACTTTGCCTTGCAATTTAGGCGATACAATCACCTGCGACAAACTATCGTCGCTGCTCAATATCACTATACTGTCCTTATCCGACAGATAATGCAAATCGTATCCGAATGTTCCTTTTTCGTACGTCTTCATAACTACTTTATTTTTATTGTTCTGACTGCATCCACAAAGCATTGCGATTGCCAGCGAAGCAGAAATTAATATATGTATGCTTTTCATAATTCATGCATTTATGGTATTTCCAGTTCATCTTTCGAAGGTAAAGCGGGGAACGGCGCATGCGGTTCTGTCTGATACCAGAAAACTGTAGATGCAATATCAGACTTCTGATTGTTATACCGTCCGTCATGGCGCCAACCCAAATCCTGAATCGTCACTTTCAATTCTTTATTGAAGCGGATAGGATCCATGATATGCCAGCGATATAATCCGAAAGAAGTAACTGCCTTATATAATCCATCCGGACGAATCACTTGCGACAACCCAGAATAAGGAGTAGTGAACTCCTGATATTTATGTGTCGTAGGATTTTCAAAATTATAAGAACCGCAGAAGTAATCCTCTGTTCCTGTACCACAAATGGTCGGATAAGCTTTGTCGCCATCCATATAAAATTTAATCTCGCCTTCGCCCCACCAACCATTATCATTTACTCGCCATGCCAGATAAGTACCCACATATTGTCCTTTACCCTTAATGCCGTCCACTAAAGTATGCGACGAACCTTGTGTCGGATTGGAACGACGGAACTGTGCATGGAAATAACCCTCATCGCTTGGTATTTCTGTCAATGTATAATTGATTTGATAATACAAGCGCATTTCATTTTTCGTATCCATATTTTCCATCGTGATGCGGGCTTTCTTCCGGAAAGGCATCTTCCAATAACAGTTAAATGCACAACCCGGATTCACGCAGACAGCTGCCGAAGATAATTGAGTATAAGTATTATATGCACTTGCAAAAAAATCGCCAATCGGACATTCAACAGAAGGAGTCTTCTCATCATCCCAATACATGCGGATAATAGAAAAACGCCAATTGCCTGTTGGAGTCATCCAAATCTGTTGGATTGCTCCCGATCCGTTGATCTCGCCAATAGTAACAGTTTCACCCGGCTTGATGATTATGAACGGATTCACTTTCCATCCTTTACCCAGATTCCCGGAAGCCGCCCAAGCATTGGCTACATTTCGTTGATCTTTATCTTTAGGATCAGCCATACCGCCTTTACCTGCTTCACCTGTGAAATTCTCAGGGCTGATAGAACGGGTCTGTGCATTTGACAAGCGCGACAAGTTTCCCATGTTCATATCCAATCCATTGAATGAATAATTCTGGGCTTGCGACAAACTTGCCAGCAACAAACAAACACAGATAAAAGCGACTTTATTCATATCCTATTCTTTTATTGACTACATCTTATATCCCTTAAGACCGAAGAATGCAATGTATGCAAAACAAATCAGAGGTACGATAAATCCTATTGCCATGTGCTGTTCGCCAATATAACCCATCAGCATCGGAGCAAATGCACCACCGGCAACACCCATTACAATATAAGAAGAGGCTTTCTTCGTATAAGCGCCCATTCCTGACAAACCGAGTGCAAATATCGTTGGGAACATGATAGACATGAAGAAGAATGTAGTATACAAAGCGTATAATGAGACTTTTCCAAGTTCCATCATTACCAATACCATCATCAGACAACACATCAGTGAATAAATAGAAAGCAATTTATGCGCCTTGAACTTGGCCATAATAAAACTACCACTCAAACGGCCTATCATAAACAGCAACATTCCACCGAAAGCCAAAAAACGGGAAGCTTTAAGCGGAGTGATTGTCGTATCCAACTCGGTCACATAATTAATAAAGAAACTGAAAATACCTGTTTGGGCAGCCACATAAAGGAACTGTGCTATTGCCGCCAGAATAAAATGCTTATAGGACCACATCGAACGCTGTGGAAGCGCTTCCGCAGTCGGAGAACTCTCATTTTCCTCTTTAATATCAGGTAACTTGGTGAATATAAAGAAAACAGCGATAACCAAAACAGCCGAACCCAAGATAATATAAGGCTTTGTCAGAGCCATCATGTCATCAAGAGGCGCACCTAAAATCAGCTGTCCACCAATCAACGGACCTAATACCAGCCCTAGACCATTGAACGACTGCGACAAATTGATTCGCTGAGCAGCATTTTCCTTCGGACCGAGAACAGTAGAATAAGGATTGGCTGCCGTTTCCAACGTACAAAGTCCGCACGCCACAACAAACAGTGCTAAAAGAAACGGACTGAAAGACTGTGTCAATGCAGCAGGAATAAAACCAAATGCGCCTACAGCATAGAGAAAAAGTCCCAACAAAATACCTCGTTTATAACCAAACCTCTTCATAAACAGACCGGCAGGAATTCCCACCAATGCATAAGCAATATAGGTAGAGAACTGAACGAGTCCGGATTGAGCTTTCGACATCTGAAAGGCTTGCTGGAAATGCTTATTCAATACATCCAACATCCCGTGGGCCAAACCCCACATCATAAATAAGCTGGTTACTAATATAAAGGGAATAAGAAAGCTCTTTCCCGTAGAAGAGGCAAAAATTGATTTCATGTTTATTATTATTAAGCAAATACATAAATACTTTTCTTCCACACGAAGGATTGTATTTGCTGCAAAAATAATAAGTTTAACGTTTTAGCGGTTACAAAAGAATGATGTTTAAGAACATGTATTTGACGATTTAAACTTTATTGATAATTCCACTCCGAAGTGATAAAAGAATACGGGGAGTTTTGATTTTAAACAGTTATATATCAGGACAAAAAAGTATATACTTTTGAGGTACGGAAGTATATACTTTTAGGGTATGAAAGTATATACTTTGACATATCGAAAGTATATACTTTTGAGACCAAAAGTATATACTTTTTGAGATGGAAGCTATAATCACTAAAACCTTTAATGATTTCTATCGGACTGTTATTTTCTTCTGCTCTTGATATACTGAAGATTGAATGCTTAAAACATATATACCCTTCGGTAGGAAAAGATCCAATGACCTATTTCCGGATGCAACAGACTGGCGTAATACGACACGACCGGACACGTCGTAAATAGTCAGGGATGTCTTATCATAGACATTTTCCAAAAATAATCGGCCATCCTGAATAAAAGAACGCACTTCATGACCGTCAGTATTATAGATATTTGTAACTAACTCTTTTGCAACAGGTTCTTTGAGACTACTTAGCGAAGAAGTACTGACCAAATGATAAGATTTTGCCGATGGCAAATGAGAAACTCTCAGTTCGGCATCGGCTGAAGTTTTAACAAAAAAGGCACCGTAAGGTGGGATTGCAAAATCACTCTTGAGCGAATACGCTTTATATTCTCCCCCTACATATATATATATGTTTCCATCAAGCGATGAAGTATTTTCCAAAGAAGATAATGGCAAGGCGCAAGGCAAAGGATTACCACACAGATACCAGCCATGATTTTCGGCTTTTGCTTGTCCACTGGAAGTTATGACTGGAATCATACCTTTCCGGGCGAAATCTGACGAAACAGTGCCAGGCTTAGATGCAAAAGAAAGTGTCTGACTATCAGCAGCGGCATCCAAAGCAATCAGATAACCTTTATTTTTCTCGAACACGAGTGCATTCCCTGAGCGAACAGGAAGGACCTCCCAGTTAGAGGAAGCATCACCACTCATAGAACGTTTGCTGCCATTATAGGTCTGCACATAAAAATAATTGCCGCCATCGTTGGGCGTTCCGTCCCTTTGCTTAAAACGTGCATCAACCTGATCAGCATATATATCAAAAGGAAAAGAAATAAAATACCACTCGCCTTTCTTATCGAAAGTATGATGAAGAACAATCTGACCGGCTACAGAAATCTCCCCTTCTGATGAAAGCGGACTGTCATACAAATGGAGATTTTGTACCTTAAAGGCTGCATCTGATGCAACATGCATTTTTCCTTCACTGACAGAAGCATTATGGCAAGCAATCGGCTTTTCAATGATAATATTACCCTTAATCAGCGCCGAACGATGACGTTCGGGTGGTAGATGCGACCAATGAGTCGTATCACGCCAGTTGCCTTCTCCTTTAAAAAGAGAATAATCTGGAATATTGCCAATCGCATAAAGGCTGTCTGCCATAAAATAGCCTTTTGAATTCTCGACTGCATTATAAGTATAAAGGTTCACCCAAACAGGATTATTATCAATATGCCAAGGCCAATAGCCAAACCAATCTTTACCTTCGGTAGTTACATAAACATTAGCCTTTGTTTCCTTCTTGCCATTCCTAAACCATTCAAATCCCAAAGTTTCTGTAGGACTAAGTTCCAACCCTCCACACCGAATCCAAGCGGAAACATTCGCATAACCATCAATAGAATAAGGTTCAAAACAAGCTTTACTGCCAATAGGCAACTTCAAAGTATGCTTATCAGTAATGATAGTAGCTCCATCCAAGAGCGTAAACGACCAGTTATCAGACGCCAAATTCCGAAATGTCTGCATCCTGAATGTATCAGGAATCAATGTATTCTTTGAACCGGCAACAAAACTCTCCCACTCCAAAGGGACAGGCTCTTGAGCATGAATAATGGATGACGAAATAGCTATAGTGGACACTAAGCCAACTAAAAAACGAAATGGACACAATTCTTTTTTCATAGCTGCATGCTTTAGTTAAATGATTATATTATTATTTCTTAGTGCAAAGATATAGAATTTATTGAAATAACTATCTTTGTGGCATGAAAGAATTCATTATTTCAGAAGCACAAACAGAAAAGGCTGTTCTGGTCGGATTGATTACACCCGAACAGAATGAACAGAAGGTACACGAATATTTGGATGAGCTGGCTTTTCTAGCCGAAACAGCTGGGGTTGTACCCACAAAAAAGTTTTATCAACGATTGGAAATGCCAAACTCAGTCACCTTTGTCGGAACCGGCAAACTGCAAGAAATCAAAGAATATGTCGTGGAACACGAAATAGGTGTAGTCATATTTGATGATGAACTTTCAGCCAAACAGATTCGTAATATCGAAAAGGAACTGCAAGTAAAGATTCTTGACCGCACAAGCCTCATCCTTGATATCTTTGCCCGCCGTGCACAAACGGCACATGCAAAGAAACAGGTCGAACTGGCTCAATATCAATATATGTTACCTCGTTTAACGCGGCTTTGGACTCACCTAGAACGACAACGTGGCGGTGTAGGCATGCGTGGTCCGGGTGAAACACAGTTGGAAACTGATAGACGTATTGTTCTGGATAAGATTGCGCACTTGAAACATGAACTGGAAGATATCGACAAACAGAAAAGCGTACAACGTAAAAACAGAGGCAAGATGGTGCGCGTTGCATTAGTTGGTTACACGAATGTAGGTAAATCAACTTTAATGAATCTGCTCAGCAAAAGCGAGGTCTTTGCAGAAAACAAACTCTTTGCCACACTGGATACGACTGTACGCAAAGTCGTTATTGAGAATTTGCCTTTTCTTATGGCCGATACAGTCGGTTTTATTCGCAAACTTCCTACCGAATTGGTAGAATCATTCAAATCAACTTTGGATGAAGTACGAGAAGCTGATCTGCTGATACATATCGTTGATATCTCACATCCAAACTTTGAAGATCAGATAGAAGTTGTAAACCGGACCTTATTGGAAATAAATAAGGAAGAAAAGCCGACGATTATCGTTTTCAACAAAGTAGATGCTTTTACATTCGTAGAGAAGGAACCTGATGACCTGACACCGCGGACACGTGAAAACATCACACTTGATGAACTGAAAGATACTTGGATGAATAAACTGCAAGACAACTGTATATTCATCTCAGCCAAACAACGGACCAACATCGAAGCACTAAGATCACTTTTGTATGAACGGGTGAAACAGATTCATGTTACCCGCTTCCCTTATAACGATTTTCTTTATCAGCAATACGACGAAGAATAGTCACAACTTGTCTGCCATAAAAATGTTTTATGGCAGCACTTATATGGCTACAGATTATATATTAGCCAACTAATTCAACTATATTCCCATCCGGATCAAGAATAACTGCTTCATAATAGCCATCTCCTGTTGTTCGAGGTTCGCCTTTCACAGTATAGCCATCGGAACGAAACTGTTCAGTCAGAGCATTGACACGCTCTTTAGAGCCAAGCGAAAATGCAATATGAGCAAAACCGAGATGCGTATTTCCAATAATCTCAGTAATATCTTTGTGTTGCATAATCTCCAAAGCAGCCCCTCCCTCAAAACGCAGAAAATAAGAACAGAACCCTTTACTGGAATTAACATATTTAGCATTGCTTGTACCACCAAAATAATAGATATAAAACTGTTTCAATCGCTCAATATCGTTTGTCCACAAGGCTACATGCGACAAAGTTGCTGTACTTTTCTGTTCCATGGTTTTCTATTTTAACCTTTATACTACTTACTTGCATATTCTGCAACCGGCACATTTAGCCAGTTCGCCACGGAAACGTTTTTCAACCAACGTATGAAGACGCTCTTTCAAAACATCCAGACGAACATGTTCAATCACATCAGAAGTAAACGCCACACTTAGCAACATTCGTGCTTCCTCATATGGGATTCCGCGACTCTGCATATAAAAAAGAGCCTCATCATCCAGTTGCCCGGTCGTCATGCCATGCGAACATTTAACATCGTCAGCATAAATTTCCAACTGTGGCTTGCTGTACATGTGGGCTTCACGAGTAGCACATAGATTACGGTTCGCCTGATATGCTTCTGTTTTCTCAGCACCTTCTTTCACCAAAATACGTCCACTGAAAGCACCCACCGATCGGTCATCGAGAACATTTTTGAATAACTCGTTGCTTGTACAAGAAGGTACATGGTGAGTAATCAAAGTATAAGTATCCAGCAATTGTTCGCCATCCAAGATAGACATGCCACAAAGTGTCGTATCGGCATGTTCACCCAGCAAATCGATATAGTAGTTATTACGTGTCAAACCATTATTAAGTGTGATGCCGTTCACCAATACATTGCTTCCTGCACTTTGTTTAACATGTAATGTCGAGAAGCGCGAAGTCGTGGCTGTACTCTCTTCCAGGTCATAATAATCAAACATAGAACCTTCTTCAGCAAAGACTTCTACTACTTGAGTAGCCAGAAACTTCACGTCGTCGACACTATGGTCGCACACCAAAAGTTTTGCTTCGGCATGTGGTTCTATAATCACCAAAATACGGCGATTTGCCATCGTATCAACATCGCTGCGGAAGATATTCACAAGCTGAACAGGACGTTCAAGTTTTACACCTGCAGGCACATAGAGTACAAAACCATCTTGTGCAAGCATTGTGTTAAGCGCAGTTACAGCATTATTATCAACAAGTGCTGCCTTCGCATAATATCGAGCGGCCAAATCAGGATGCTGCCTTGTAAACGCGTCTAATCCACCAGCATAAACGCCTTCAGGCAGATGCGCCTTAGGCAAAACATTGCTATAAAATGTATCGTTGACAACGAAATAGAGCGAAGTACTGAGATTCGGCACATCGCAACGGAACACATCGTATGGATTGACCGGAATTGTCAAACGGTTGATGTTCAATCCAAAGTTTGGAGCAAAAGCCTGAGACACGTCAATATACTTATAGTCCTCCGTCTTCTGTGACGGGAAGCCCATGCGTTCAAACGCCTCATAAGATTTCACCCGCGGTGCATTCATCACTGCCGAAGCATGCTGACATATAAGTCCTTCATACTGCGAAAATAAATCTACATATTGTTGTTCTGCTTTCATATCTATATTCATTTTAAGCACGGATTGCACGGTTTCTGAAGTAATACATCTGACTTCGGCACCATATCTCTGTATGATTCACCACCATATCCGCTACATAATGACCGACCTCTTATTCCTTGTAAAACTCATCTATCTGCTTTTGGAGTTCACATGTGAAACTACCCTTTTTCAGATTCTCGTATAATCTATTCTTTACTTGTGTAATCCGTACCTATATTTATTTTTTTATATTGGCAGGTCAAATCTCTTCACCAAGTTCTTCCTTGATCCAATCGTAGCCCCGTTCTTCAAGCTCGAGAGCAAGTTCCGGACCAGCAGTTTTAACGATACGCCCTTTATAGAGCACATGTACAACGTCAGGCTTGATATAATCGAGCAAGCGCTGATAATGCGTGATAACGATGGCAGCATTCTCAGGAGTTTTCATTCTATTCACACCGCTTGCTACAATACGCAATGCATCGATATCCAGACCACTGTCGGTTTCATCCAAAATGGCCAAGCGCGGTTCCAGCATTGCCATCTGGAAGATTTCGTTGCGTTTCTTCTCTCCACCTGAAAAGCCCTCATTTACACTACGGCTAGCCAATTTATTATCAAGTTCAACAATAGCTCGCTTTTCACGCATCATTTTCAAAAAATCGGAAGCTGCCACTGCAGGTTGTCCTTTATATTGACGATGAGCATTCACAGCAGCACGCATAAAGTTGACCATGCTAACACCCGGAATCTCTACCGGATACTGGAAACTGAGGAAAATTCCTTCACGACTACGATCTTCAGGCGGCATGGCCAAAAGATCTTTGCCATTATAAGTCACCGTCCCTTCTGTCACTTCGAAAAGCGGATTGCCCACCAGTACACTGCTTAATGTACTTTTGCCTGAACCATTCGGTCCCATGATAGCATGCACTTCGCCCGCCTTTACCGTCAAATCGATACCTTTCAATATCTCCTTACCGTTCACTGTGGCATGCAGGTTCTTTATTTCTAACATATTCATATTTGTAGTCTTTATATTATTCTCGTTTGTCATTTTCTGTCTCTTGTTTTCGCCTTCGCCTTTTTCGGTAAAGACACAATGTATTATTTATTCGCAATCGAAACTGTCGTATGATTCTTTCAACAGCCGTCCAGGCGTACCACATAGATTAACAGCATCTCATGCTGAAACAGAAATCAACCCACACTTCCCTCCAAAGAAATGCTGAGCAACTTCTGTGCTTCAACAGCAAATTCCATCGGAAGCTTGTTCATCACCTCACGTGCATAACCGTTAACAATGAGACCTACGGCCTCCTCTGTACCTATACCACGCTGCTGGCAATAGAAAAGCTGTTCCTCGCTAATCTTGCTGGTCGTCGCCTCATGTTCTACCACTGCCGTTTCATTTTGAATATCGGCGTAGGGAAAAGTATGTGCACCACAAGTCGGACTAAGCAGCAAACTGTCGCATTGACTATGATTGCGGGCACCTTCTGCGCGTGGCGAAATCTTTACCAGACCGCGGTAACTATTCTGACTGTGTCCGGCAGAAATACCTTTGGAAACAATCGTACTACGCGTGTTGCGACCCAAATGAATCATCTTCGTACCTGTATCGGCCTGCTGATAATTATTGGTAACAGCCACCGAATAGAACTCACCTACTGAATTGTCGCCTGCCAAGATACAACTGGGATACTTCCATGTGATAGCCGAACCGGTTTCCACCTGCGTCCAAGAAATCTTGCTTCCTTCGCCGCGGCACAAACCACGCTTGGTCACACAATTGTAGATACCACCACGACCATTTTTATCTCCGGGATACCAATTCTGAACAGTTGAATATTTAACTTCAGCATGTTCCTCTGTAATTATCTCGACGATGGCAGCATGCATCTGATTCTCATCACGCATCGGCGCCGTACAACCTTCAAGATAACTGACGTACGCATCATCGTCTGCAATAATCAGCGTCCGTTCAAACTGACCAGTGTTAGCCGCATTGATGCGGAAATACGACGACAGTTCCATCGGACAACGCACACCCTTAGGAATATAGACAAATGTACCATCAGAGAAAACAGCTGAATTAAGTGCAGCAAAGAAATTATCACGATAGCCCACCACAGTACCCATATACTTTTTTACCAAATCGGGATGTTGATGTACCGCATCGTTGAAAGAGCAAAAGATGATGCCTTTCTCGGCCAGCACCTCCTTGAAAGTCGTCTTCACCGACACACTGTCCATCACGGCATCAACAGCCATTCCACTCAACTGTGCCCGCTCATGAAGTGGGATACCCAACTTGTCAAATGTCTTCATTAGTTCCGGATCTATCTCTTCATCGCCCTTATGTTCGGACTTCTTTTTTGGAGCCGCATAATAGATAATATTCTGAAAGTCGATAGGCGGAATCATCAGGTGACCCCACGTCGGCATTTCTAACGTCTGCCAATAGCGCAACGCCTTCAACCTGAACTCCAGCAACCACTCCGGTTCCTGCTTCTTAGTTGAAATGATGCGCACCGTTTCCTCATCCAGTCCACGATGAATAGTATCTGTATCTATAGATGTCACAAAACCATACTTGTAGTCACCGTTAGTTACCTCATTCAATATTTCATTCGATTCTTGCATATCTGTTTATATGATGTTTAAAGACCGCCCCTACGGTCAAACTTATTTATTCTCAGTAAACAAATGAGAGGGATAAATAGTTGGAACTATCAACTTTACAGGAGCATACAAATGCGATTCCTTCTTACTTTTCTCTGTGATAATCCACTCCTTACGATCAATCAGTGTAGCTACATTCAAAAAGAAACTAGCAACAACTAACATTAATACTGCCCCGAACACACCGCCTACAAGATGATTCACCATTCCTAACGGTGTTACCCCTATCAACTGATCAACCAGCATACCTACAAGCCAAATAACACCTACTGTCAACACAAAAGCAAGGATATAACTTGTAAATACTCCTGCTGCCGGGAACCAGTTGAAAACTGCATGTAGCCATACAGCTACCTTCGCACAACAAAAGATTCCCACCCACAGGGCTATAAGCAAAACAACCTGTTTGATGACTCCATCAAACAGGCCTTTTACAAATCCTATTCCTGCTAACAACAGCAATAAAATATCTAACCAATTCATTGTTTACAATGTCTGCTTGACTTGTGTTTCTTCGTATGCCTCAATAATATCGCCTACTTGTATATCATTGAAGTTATTGATATTCAAACCACAATCCTGACCTGCAACTACCTCTTTCGCATCGTCCTTGAAACGTTTAAGCGAACCCAGTTCACCGGAATAAATCACGATACCGTCGCGAATGATACGTACCTTGTTCGTACGTTTAATCTTACCTTCACGCACGATACAACCAGCAACTGTACCCACCTTCGATATTTTGAACACTTGCTGAACTTCAACATTGGCAGTAATTTCCTCCTTTGTCTTTGGAGCAAGCATTCCTTCCATAGCACTTTTCACATCGTTGATTGCATCGTAGATAATTGAGTACAAACGGATTTCGACGCCATCCTTTTCTGCCAATCGGCGAGCCAATTGTGCCGGACGTACTTGGAAACCAATGATGACAGCGTTTGAAGCTGCAGCCAATACAACATCCGATTCAGAAATTTGACCTACAGCCTTATGCAATACGTTTACCTGAATCTCTTCCGTAGAAAGACGAATCAATGAATCTGACAATGCTTCAACAGATCCATCCACATCACCCTTCACAATCACATTCAGCTCTTGGAAATTACCAATAGCAATTCGGCGGCCTATATCATCAAGTGTCAACATCTTTTGTGTACGCAAGCCCAGTTCACGCTGCAACTGCTCACGACGACTGGCTATCTCGCGTACTTCCTGCTCTGACTCCAGTACATTGAAAGTATCGCCTGCCTGCGGTGCACCGTTCAGACCCAAAATCAATGCCGGTTCTGAAGGAGCCGCTTTCTCCATTCGCTGATTACGTTCGTTAAACATTGCCTTAATACGACCATAATGTGTACCAGCAAGGACAATATCGCCTACGCGCAACGTTCCATTTTCAACCAGAATAGTTGCAACATATCCGCGTCCCTTATCCAATGACGACTCGATGATTGAACCAACAGCACGACGCTTCGGATTCGCTTTCAAGTCCAACAGATCAGCTTCAAGTAAAACCTTCTCAAGCAACTCTTGTACGCCAATGCCTTTCTTAGCTGAAATCTCCTGACACTGATACTTGCCACCCCATTCTTCAACCAAATAGTTCATGGCAGCCAATTCCTCACGTATCTTATCCGCATTAGCATGAGGCTTATCAATTTTATTGATAGCAAATACAATAGGAACGCCTGCTGCAGCCGCATGATTGATGGCTTCAACTGTTTGCGGCATGACACTATCGTCTGCAGCAACTATGATGATAGCGATATCTGTCACCTTTGCACCACGGGCACGCATGGCAGTAAACGCTTCGTGACCCGGCGTATCCAAGAATGTTATACGACGTCCGTTAGGCAATTTTACATTATATGCACCAATATGCTGTGTGATGCCACCGGCTTCACCGGCAATCACATTGGCATTACGTATGTTATCCAGCAAAGAGGTTTTACCATGATCAACATGGCCCATTACCGTCACAATAGGCGGACGCGTAACCAAATCATCTTCATTGTCATCCTCTTCATCTGCCTTAATCGCTTCAACAACTTCAGCACTCACATATTCAGTCTTGAATCCGAATTCTTCAGCTACAAGATTGATTGTTTCTGCATCCAAACGCTGATTGATAGAGACCATGATACCGATACTCATACAAGTAGCAATGACCTTCGTTACAGGTACATCCATCATGTTGGCCAAGTCGTTTGCTGTAACGAATTCGGTAAGCTTTAAAGTCTTGCTTTCTATCTCCTCTTCTTCCATCATACGATGTTCGCGTTTCTGCACTGCATCACGCTTGTCTCGACGATATTTTGCACCTTTATTGGTCTTGTTCGATTTGCTTGTCAAACGGGCCAAAGTTTCTTTGATCTGTTTTTGTACATCCTCGTCACTTACTTCAGCCTTTACAGGTTTCTTCAAACGAGGTTTGCGATCGTCACGTTGTGGACGAACATTCGTACCAGGTGTATTATTTACATCCACCCGATCCTTCTTTATTCGCCTACGTTTCCTTCTTTCGCCGTCTTCAGTAGACTTCGGAGCGCCTGCTCCCTGAGCAGAAGGACGGTTATTATTATTACTATTATTATTGTTGTTAGGGTTTCCTCCCTCTTTAGGCTTATTAAACTGACCGCCTTGTTGATTATTCGGTCTGTTACTATTATAACGTTCGCGCTTGTCTTCACGCTCTTTACGTCTTTCTTCCTTCGTTTTCTTCTTCGGACGAGTAGATTGATTCAAAGCATCCAAGTCAATCTTACCGGTGACCTTAATCTTCGATTCAAACTTAGTGGTATTTAAACGAAACAATTCATCCCCTTCATGAGTACCTGTTGACTCTGCAGGTTTAACGGACGCAGTTCCCTCCTTTACTTCAGGTATCTGTCCCTTTGCAGGCTCTGACTTAGGCACCTCAACAGGTTTCTTCTCGACAGTTTCTGGTTTAACCACTTCTTTCTTTTCAACAACAGGCTGAACAGGGTGTTGTTTCATTTCCTGAGTTTTCACTTCTTTAGGTGACTCAACTTTTACTACATGAACGACTGCCGGATCTTGTTTTTCTTCTTTCCGCTCCTGTCTCGGAGTTGATTGAACATTATGAAATTCCTTCGGTTTCTCTAAAGGTGCTGAAGATTGTTCATGTTTATGCTCAATAGGTTTATCTACCGACTTGACGATAGGCTTTTCTATTGATTTCTCGATAATCTTCTCGATGGGTTTTTCAACCTTTATCTCAACAGGTTTCTCTGCAGGTTTCTCAATTGGCTTAGCCACTGGAGTTTCTACCTTTTTTTCAACCTCAACCTTCTTTTCTTCACCTGTCGCCTCATAAGATTCTTTGCTGAACTTCTTCGAATTATCCAAATCTATGCGACCTTTAGTCACAATCTTAGGTTTGAACTCATCCGGGATCACCGTCTTTATCTCAGGTCCTTTCCCTTCTTCCTTATGAGATTCTTTTTCTTGATTACGATAGCCAAACTTTTCGGGTTTCTGTCTTTCTATCGGCAAATCTTTACCGAACTCCTTTACGAGTAAAGCATATTCTTCGTCACTAATTCGCGTATTGGGTCCGTCCTCAACCGTGAATCCTTTCTTATGCAGAAAATCAACGGCTGTGTTGATTCCCACATTCAATTTTCTTTGTACTTGTATTAATTTTATGGGCATAATAACTTTATCGTAATCCTTTATTCCTTGGGTTCCTCATCTTCAAACTCAGCAGACAAGACCTTAAGCACGTCGTCTACCGTCTGCTCTTCCAAGTCAGAACGTTCTAACAACTCACTCCGATCCATAGCCAATACACTCTTGGCTGTATAACAGCCTATATTCTTCAGCGTATCAATTACCCAACCATCGATTTCATCAGAGAATTCATCCAAATAGATATCCTCTTCATCAGCTCCATCCACATCACGGAAGACATCGATAGCATATTCCGTTAGCATACAAGCAAGCTTGATATTCAAACCACCTTTACCAATAGCCAAAGATACTTCTTCAGGACGCAGGTAAACTTCTGCTTTATGCTCTTCTTCATTCACTCTTATCGAAGATATCTTCGCTGGACTCAAAGCCCTCTGTATAAAGAGTGAAATATTTGAGGTATAATTAATAACATCTATATTCTCATTACGCAACTCCCGAACGATTCCATGTATACGAGAACCTTTCATACCAACACAAGCTCCTACCGGATCAATACGATCATCATACGACTCGACAGCGACCTTTGCACGCTCACCAGGGATACGGGCAATAGCTTTAATGGTAATCAAACCATCATTGATTTCAGGAACTTCCAATTCAAACAATCGCTGTAAGAATATTTTATCCGTACGCGAAAGAATGATCTTTGGATTATTATTATCATTGTCAACTCTTTGAACAATGGCTCTCACTGGTTCTCCTTTTCGATAAAAATCTGATGGAATCTGTTCACCCTTCGGCAGCAACAGTTCGTTGCCATCATCATCAAGCAGTAAAATTTCTTTCTTCCATACCTGATAAACATCAGCCGAGATGATGTGTCCGATTTTATCTTTATATTTGGCATACAAACTATCTTTTTGTAGTTCAAGTATCTTCGAAGCAAGTGTCTGACGCAAGTTCAGGATTGCACGACGGCCAAAATCAGCGAAATGTACTTCATCTGTTACTTCCTCACCAACCTCACATTTCGGATCCAGTTCGCGAGCATCTGTCAGTTTGATCTGAAGATTCGCATCTTCCAACTGATCGTCAGCAACTACTTTTCTATTTCTCCAAATCTCAAAATCTCCCTTCTCAGGGTTAATGATCACATCATAATTCTCATCAGTGCCAAACATCTTAGCGATCTCTTTACGAAAAGAATCCTCCAAGACACTGATCATTGTCTCCTTATCTATATTTTTCAACTCCTTGAACTCGGCAAGAGAGTCAATCATACTTATTGTTTCCTCTTTTCTGGCCATAATTTTTCTTACTTGAAACTAATTAGATATTTTGTATATTTTATTTCATCAAATGAATAAAGCTGATCTTCCTCAACGGTTATTTTTCGTTTTGCCCCCTCAGGTTTGACCTGCTTCTTAACAGTTATTACTACTCCTTTTGCATCTGCAGACTTAAGTACCCCTGTTAATTTAGATCCGCTTTTAAGCTGCATCTCGATTTCATTTCCAATATTCTTCACATACTGCCGTAATATTTTAAACGGCGACGTGATTCCTGCTGAACCAACCTCAAGCTCAAAATCTTCAGCATCTCTATCCAAATGCTCTTCTAGATAATGGCTTAATTCCACACAATCATCAATACAGACACCTTTATCATTGTCAATCTCTATGACAATCCGATTGTCTGAACCAATTTCTACATCTACTAAATAATTGTCGGATGAAGTCAATTTTTCCTCAACCAACCGGCTTACAATGTCTTTATCAATCATATACACTCCGTTAGGAACAAAAGGAGGGAGCTGCCCGCCCCCTCCTCATCTTCACTTAATCGCTGCAAAGATACAAATAATCAGTATCATTTCAAACATTTACAAATATTTTTCGTTTCTTTACTTCAAACAGCGAAGATAAGCTGCATCTCGGCATAAAAAACAAACAAGTTATTTTGTTCTGCCCTCGACTTGCATTATCTTTGCATCCGAATATTAAGGGGGTGCTTACTCCAAGGTCGTCTTTCGATCAAAAGAGAAGGCTGAGATGATACCCATTGAACCTGATCCGGATAATGCCGGCGAAGGGAGAGATCGTACATTTATCATTAATTACTTACCTCTTTTTATTCCTTTTTATTGTTCAACTAAAAACATTCAAAAGGATGAAAAGTGCATTCATTTTCACTATGTTATTGGCAGTTCTCACAGCGCAAGGGAAAAGACCGGAACCGGTTGATACGCTGAAAATCGCTAAAAATATTTCATTAGATGAAGTAACAGTCACAGCAACCAAAGTAGCCAAAGGTACACCTGTGGCTTACAGCGAGATCTCTAAAAACGAACTCTCTCGCCTAAACGACGGACAAAGCATTCCGTTTCTTCTTACACAATCGCCTTCAGTCATTATGACATCCGACGCTGGAACAGGCATCGGATACTCTAGCTTTCGAATCAGAGGTACAGATGCTAATCGCATCAATATCACAGTAAACGGCGTTCCAATGAACGATTCTGAATCGCATACTGTTTTTTGGGTTAATATGCCCGATTTCGCATCGTCGGTTGACAACATTCAAATCCAACGGGGCGCAGGAACGTCGACCAATGGGGAAGCAGCTTTCGGTGCAACCGTTTCTATGCAAACTCAACGTCCTAATCCGGATCCATATACTGAATATTCGGCTTCTGCAGGTTCTTTCGGAACATTTAAAAACACTATTAAAGGAGGAACAGGTCTGTTGTATAATCATTTTATGTTTGACGGACGTTATTCATACGTTCGAAGCGACGGATTCATCGATCGTGCAAGCGCAAACATGCATTCCTACTTTGCTTCAGGAGCTTGGTATGGCGACAATACCTTAATCAAGTTCCAAACTTTTGGAAGTAGTGAAAAAACATATCAAGCATGGGACGGTGTTCCTGCAGACATGTTAAAAACAAACCGCACTTATAATCCTTGTGGCGAGTATAAAGAAAATGGAATCACCAAGTTTTATGATAATCAGACAGACAACTACTGGCAACAACATTACCATTTGATTGCAAACCAAAGGATCAATGATTCATGGAACATGAATCTCACGCTTCATTATACACATGGCGATGGTTATTATGAAGATTATAAAGCCAATGCCAAATTCAAAAAATACAAACTCAATACATTTACCGATGCTCAAGGTAAAACGGTTAACGCCTCCGACCTGATTCGTCGTAAATGGTTAGACAACGATTTCTATGGAGCTATTTACAGTGTCAATTATAAAAGTGAACGCACGCAACTTACTTTTGGTGCAGCTACAAATAAATACGATGGCGATCACTATGGACGCGTAATGTGGTGCAAAAGCGCTATCAATCTACCCCAACCGGATTATGAATATTATCGGAACACAGGTAAAAAAACAGACTATAATACCTTCATCAAAGGCAACTATCAAATACTTCCATCATTATATGGCTATTTGGATTTGCAATATCGGAACATTCATTATACAATCAACGGAAGCGATGACAAAGCCGGTGATAATGTAAATATTGATAAACGCTGGAATTTCTTTAATCCGAAGGCCGGAATCAACTTCCAAAAAGATGGACACAATGCATTCGTATCATTTGCTGTTGCTAGCCGTGAACCTAATCGCGACAACTTCACCGAAGCTGGTCCCGATGAACGTCCGACCAATGAAACATTATATGATTATGAAGCCGGATACAGTTTCAGTACTCCCCGTTTTCATGCAGGTGTCAACCTTTATTATATGGATTACAATAACCAGTTGATTCTGACAGGGAAAATCAGTGAAATAGGTGAAGCTCTTACGTCAAATATTAAGGATAGCTATCGTTCAGGTATCGAACTCGCTTGTGGCATAAAAGCAACTTCATTCCTAGACTGGAATGGAAATCTAACGTTAAGTCGCAATAAAATTAAAAACTTCGTTCAAGTGCTGCAAAATGTTGACGAAAATTGGGATCCGATAACGGGAAAAGAAGAGATTCAAAACAATTTAGGGACAACAGATATTTCTTTCTCTCCCAAAACGATTGCCAACAGCACATTTAATTTCACTTGGAAACAGTTTAATGCAAGTTTCTATTCGCAGTATGTCGGACGACAATACATCGACAACACCTCTTGTAAAGATAGATCAATCGATCCCTATTTTGTCAACAATATTCGCATAGGCTACATATTCAAACCCAAATTTATGAAAGAGCTTGACTTGGATGTAACAGTAAACAATCTGTTCGACGAACGGTATGAAACCAACGCATGGGCATCAGAGACCATCGTTGACGGCAAGCCATACAACGAAGCCGGTTATTTCACTCAAGCAGGTATTAATGCGATGGCGCGAGTAACACTGAAATTTTAATGACTGAACATGTAATAGAATATTTTGGAGTATTAACGGGATTGCTCTATCTACTGTTAGAGATAAAACAACACCGTGCCATGTGGATAGTAGGCTTTCTCACTTCACTCATATATGTGTTTGTATTCTTCAACTCGAAGATCTATGCCGATATGGGACTGAACATATATTATGTATTAATCAGTATTTATGGATTCTGGCAATGGACAAGAAGAGATAAGAACATTCAACCTCAACAAGAAGACAATAATCAAACAAAGGAAGTAATCATCTATCGTCATCCTTCAACCGTTCTATTTATTGAGATATGTGCAGCTATCATTGGTCTTCATGCTATACTATATTATATATTGTATAGGTTTACGGACTCTCCTATTCCTTTTGGTGATTCATTTACCACTGCTGTTGGTATTGTCGCTACATGGATGCTGGCACGACGTATCATCGAACATTGGATTTTTTGGATCATTGTCAACTTCGTTTCTGTATATCTTTATTACCTTCGTGGATTATATCCCACGATGTTTCTCTATTTTTGTTACGCCGTACTGGCATACGTTGGATATCTTACTTGGAAAAAGAAAGGAATAAATACAAATGACAACACCTTATGATTGCGTTATTGTAGCTAATGGAGAATTTCCCCATACGCCGCTTCCACTCGAGTATTTGCATCATGCATCAACCATCATTGCCTGTGATGGAGCAGTTGGCTCGCTTGAGGAACATCAAATTACACCCAAAGCAATTGTAGGCGATTTGGATAGTATTGCCGCAAAATTCTATTTACAATATACGGACCGTATCCATGTTGTCGAGAACCAAGAAATAAATGATCTGACAAAGGCCGTCTATTATGTCCACAGCTTGGGAATTAATGACGTACTAATTCTTGCAGCCACCGGTTTGCGCGAAGATCATACAATAGGAAATATTTCACTATTGATTGAGTATGTGCAACTGTTTGATCATGTAGAAATGCTTTCCGATTTCGGTTTATTCACGCCATTGCTTCAAACAACGACCCTCTCAAGTGTCGCAGGGCAACAAATTTCCATTTTTTCATTAAACAATGATAGTGAAATTACGACTGAAGGCCTCCGTTGGCCTATCAATCACAGAAAGTTAACATCGTGGTGGCAAGGTTCTTTAAATGAAGCAACAGGAGATGAATTCACCATTACCTTGTCTCCCGGCTCCCAAGTGATTATTTACAGAAGCAACGAAATAAAACATCATTCTTAAAAAAGTAAAGTCCCGAAGAATCCTCTCAGATCTTCGGGACTAATACACCCTCAATTTTTACACTTAGTATTTGTTCCAAGCCTCACGGCTTCCCCAATAGCATTCATGCAGGCATCTTGCTAAGCTGAGATGCCTTCCATTCTGGAAAGCCTTCTATTGCATTTCCAATCTGAAACTGCAAGCTATCGTCGGCCACACGTTTTAATACCGCGTTCGGAGCCAAAGGCAAGCACATATCATCCACATTGAATAATGCTTTTAAAAGAACTATATCATACTGCTTACAAACTTCTTTTTCCAATTTTACTGGGACATTCAAAGATGCCAAATAATAGGCTGAACGCTCATAAGCACACCATGCATTTCCTTGCAAATAGAGATACACGCCATCTCTATTATCGATTTCATTCATCAATACCGTTTCAACGCCAGATGCTACTTTCATACTTGTCAATTGTTAGTTATAATTTGCGATACAAAGATATGTACAAGTCTAGCAATTGGACTTTGTAAACGTATCAAATTTACTACTTAAAGCTATCAAAAAGAGCATTGTCTGCTTCCTTTTTGCTTAATTCTTCCAAATTGGCTGAAGCTTCTTTAACGCCTGCATTTTTAGCTTGCTCTAACAATGTTTTTGCTTCGCTCAAATTACCTTCCATCAGGTTCAGTACGCCACGTGCGTGAATAGCTTCAGAACTGTTTCCAGCTTTTGAAAGATATTTACTTGCTGAATCCAAATCTTTATTCTGCAATGCAATATTAGCAGCATTCAAATTAGCTACGGGATCGTTAGGAAACATCTTAACAGCCGTTTCAAATACATTATTATAATCTTCGCTACCCACCTGATAGGTATTTGCTACAGCGAACATTTCGCTCAAGCTTAACTGTTCCGGATGAGATTTGATGATATTGCGACCTTCTTCTGCACTAAACTCACGAACAGTGTAATCTACACGATACTCTGAACGACGCAATGATGGAAACATTCCTGCCAATACATATTTATATGCAGTTCCACCATTCAAAACTTTTAGTTTTGCTTCTTTTGCATCTGGATCAGCACTGCTATTGATAATATCTAACACTGCATCTTTATCCGGAACCTGATTGTCAGCTTCAACTTTAGATTTAAAGCCAGCCCAATCTTCAGGTTCTGTTTCCAATGTAAAGAAATCCTTTTTGAAATTATGCTTTTTCTGAATATAAGCGCTCAAAGCCTTCACACGTTTATCTGCCAATGATGAATTCAGTTTATATGATCCTTCAGGAGAGGCATATCCTTTGAGCATCAAACCCTTTGCAGATACGTTCTTATCATTTACAAGCGTATTGACTGTATTGTCAATCTTTGCTAACTCTGTAGCATTATTACGAAAATCAGGCAGGATAACAGATTTACCCACTTGGAAATCCAAATAAGCCGTACCAACCTCAGCACGATGTTTTTCTGCTTCAGCCTGCGGCGTGATATAAGCGAATGTCGGAGCCACTTCGTATGCCTTATCCGGACGAGTCATTACTCTGTCGGCAATCAGCAACGGACCACCAGCATAATTCTTTCCGCAATCACACATATTCGGAACTAAAACGAATTTTGCATCCTTCATCCAAGATTCAAATGGAATTGTTTTCTTGTAATTGACAACCGATTCGCCTTTGGTCGCTTTTATCACTTGGTAACGTGGTTCGTCCTGCAGATTGTTCAAAGCAATCTTACGATCGTACACTTTTTGTGCAACTTTACCATTCACCAAAATTGATGGCAACCCTTCTTTTTGCGAACTTGATTCCAACACCGGAGTAAGTGTCAGATTCTCGCATTTGCTGATCTGACTTCCATCGATAGTAATAACAGCATCAATCAAAAGATCTTTTCCTTGTTGTTTCAATTCATTGCAAACAACTTTTACCGGTGCACTTGCTGTTGTCTGAGCATAAACAGCCGGCGAAAAGGCAGCTATCAAAGCTGCAACCATATATATTTTTACTACTTTCTTCATAACTTCAATTATTTAATAAAGTAAATAAGTGAGAGAGCCACTTTCGTCACACCAAAATAATCTTTTGTATCACTCTTCAAGACTGATCCACAGACAGCACACGGATATTTGTCATGATCCAGATGCGCCCATCCGGCGCCAATCACTGCTTCCATGCTCCATCTATTGCTCAGCAACCACTGATAGCCATACGAGAGACCTGCTCCGTACAGGTGACCCTGATAACGGCTGTTCTCCATGTTGTCACTCAAAAACTTGATTCCACCCACATTATACTGAGCATAATGAGCATGGATACCAAAAAACGAACCATTGAATTTTTCGCACAACCAATAGCGTGCTTCCGGTTGAACCAACCAGTGTTTCCAGCGCATGTCGTCACCCATCTTCCAGCCGTTATAATTTCCGGACAAGTCCAATGTCCACTTATTGCTTAAACCGAACTCCGTTCCCAAATTGATGGTACCGGTAGCGTCGTAAAGCAAGTTTGACTTCACCGCAAACTTCTGTCCATAGACGTTTGTCATCCCTGCCAGAAGCAAAAAGAGGAAAAGTACTTTTTTCATATTACATCAATATTTATTAAATTCAATACTAAGTTTTTTATATGCGGTACAAAATTATAACATCTCTCCGCTTTTTGCAATAGGCAGACCTTTCAACTTTCAAGGGCAAAACTACCAACTATTGTTCGATTGATATAAATACCAACCAAACGAGAGGGATACGGCAGCCGTATCCCTCTCTGTTTATAAATAAAACCCTCAATTCCCCTCAATCTATTCAAAAACCCTCAATTTTTATTGTATATCTCTTACACATCGAATATTGAATTTTGTATTACCAGGATCGATCAAATAAACGACTGATGTATTATAGGCATAACCTTCACGAGACACGCTATTTCCCGGTGACAGAAAACCTGTTCCATAGAATGAATAATAAGTTCTGCTCATTATCGACTGACCTGTAAAATTAGCCTTATTTACAATAATCAACAATTCACGCATATTTGGCAAACGCCAGGTTCCTAAATCACTTTTATCTGAATTTTCATAATAATAAGAACATACGGAAGTGCCATTTGTATTTGCAGTACTATTCACCGTCTCCCAACCATAAGAAGCATCAGAACCTGATAACGTATAATCAATGTCATAGAAACCATTACCGGACCCCACATTGTAATAGGTATTGGCAGTTCCAGAAATCCAAGTTCCAGCGCCATCACTCTTATTACTATAACTTATATAATAACCGTTTTTATCAGCCATAGAATAGGCGGCAGAAGTATTCCTTCCTTTAAATGATCCAGAACTATTATATATACCCAAACCTGATCCTATTTTAACCAACGAACCGGCAGTAGCTCCCGAATTTACTGTTCCATAGACATTTGAAGTGCAATAATATCCCTTTTTATCTGATAACGCATAGCTACCTTTTCCCCAACCTACAAATTTATAAGAAGCTGTTTCCGTTCCACACGTGTTCTTTGCAATCTGGAATTTTGCATACGGACGGCTATAAACCGAACGTTCATCATGCTTCTGCAGTTCACCCTTATTCAAATAATCTGATCTCAATGCTTGGGGGTTAACTTTTGATAAGCTCACTACTTTATTCGAAGTCGAATAAGAGACAAAATCATCGAAACTGTTGATGGCTCCTACATTGCGAATACAACGGAATTGCCGCTCACCATTAGGTACGGAAGATGTTTTTGAAATCTTTCCATCACCAGAACCGCCATAACTTGAATACGGACCACCTTCCTCTCCCCAAAAGACATTCTTATTTGTATTGCTGACATAGTGCATAAACATCCAATAAGTACTATTGTTTTCATTAAATGTGGTATTATAATCACTGTTCGAATACAACTGTACATCCTGTGGCAGAATATTCATACCGATAGACATATCCAAATATTGATTCAAAGCAGGCAGATACCATTTGACTTCGTTATTGTCGATAACGCCATTGCCATTCTCATCCCTATTGCGCTGCATACAAGCTGCATAAGCTTTCTGCAGATCAGAGCTATAACTACGATATGCCAATTGCGAACTTGGTGTCGAAGTGCTAGTAGAATACCAGGATGGACTTGATCCCAATTCACTAAGCATATTTGCCCGTCCATCAGCACTGCTCGAACCCGTCGTTCCTGCCGGATTACCATAAGGCAAGCCGATTTCAATCGTCTGTCCACTAATTGTCATCGTATTTGTCGTTTCATTCTCCCACTCAATACCCCAAGCCGTATTTACATTATCCAAATTATAGAACGACAAGATTGGGTGTTGACGAATCACATACGCAGCATCAATCAGCGTACTGCCATTGCCACTCTTTGTGTTACAGATTACTTGTGCATAACGGTCATCCTGATTGACATATCTCTTCCAATTTGTATCGGTTCCTATCGGATAATATTCATTGACGTAACACGTAAAATAGATTGTCTTACCCGCATTAGAAGCGTCATTTTTAAAATCTTTTAAAGCAGCCAAAAACTCATCCGTATTAAGAAGCTTGGAGGAAGTACTGCCCGGATAGGATACAACTTTCGTCACTCCACTCGGATTCTGTACAAATGATAACCATCCATGATCGGCATTTTGAAAACCACTGGTATTGTTACTCTTAACCAAAACGCTAAAATCCAAGCCCGCCTTGCCTAACTGCTCATAAGTATAAGTCATCACAAACTGCGAATAATGCGCATCCAGTGTAATTACATTATCACCGTCAGCATAATAGATATCGCCATCACCACGGTCGTACTTATCACCAGATACTTCCACTTCGGCGACAAGACTATTAACTCCTGTAACTGTAATATTATAAGTGTAATTTTTATTTCTCAAACTACTGAAATCAGACAAATCATCATTTACATAGCCGAGGTGAACATAATATGTCACATTTGCATCTACCTTACTGGTTCCGCTTATAGCGCCACTGGTATAACGATCGGCTGTACCAACATAATGACCTTTAATTTCCACATACGTACTATTATCAGGAGCATACTGCCAATTTCCGCTAGATACATTTTCACGATCATTATAGGTCGAAGGTGAACCTTTTGCCGTTTGCTTATTTTCCAACATATAAAAGGTAAAACTCTTATTACCGGCATTTGTAGCCAGTTTCTCCACATTGAAATAGCCTGAAGTAACAGAAGTTGTACCATCTTCAGTCAACTTGGAACTGCTCGGAATCTTTCTCAGATTTACTTCGGTAATCGTAAACGATGCAGCATTCTCCCCATAGGAGACATTAAAAGTAATCTGACTCTGCAATCTTTTCAGTTTTATTGATCCGGTGGTTCCCGAAAGCGACGTTACCGCTCCGTTAGTATTTATAAGACATGCCTCAGCTGTTTCATCTGTATTATTCTCACACCAAAAACCACTCATCAGATACTTTCCGTCGGCATTACCTACCGTATTATTACTTAACGAAAGGAGCATGCTTTTCAAAGCACTCACCGAAGTGATATTATTCAACGTGGAAGCATCAATCGACAAACTGGATGTTGATAGATTGGCTATGCCATAAATATATCTTTCTCCCGATGTTGTCGAAATAGTAATATCACCTGATAAACCAGTCAGTCCTGAATAATATTGATGTGTCAATAAATCGCCTGATTTATCAAACACCATCACATACAAATCTGAAATATAATCATCAGCCACCTTGGTTTGAATCTTCTCAAACTCTGTAGCGGCGATTGACAATTTAGCTTCTACAGGTTCCCCTTCTTTTACCCCACATTTTTCGTCATTGTCGTCGATGCAAGAAGCGAAGCTTATCAAGCTTGCCAGCATCAGAACCGAACTTATTACCCACTGCTTCATATCCTGTATTTTTTAGATTTCAACTTATTATTAATCAACTCACTTTTGTTATTTAATCCATATATTCTCAATCGAAACTTGGAACATTTACTGTTACCTGATCCATCGGTACAGCCTCATAATGCAAAGTTACATCAAATTCTTTAGAAATTCTGTTTACTGTCAGATTTACTGTTACTTTATATACATATCCTGCTTTTACAACCTCATCGTATGATGTTCCGTTCGGTGTCTTTACCGTATAGGTCTTTGCCGTTGTCTTGTTGCCAACCTTTACTGTCAGCTGCAGTGATGTCTTGTTGCTTGCATCGCTGTTCTGGAAGGTGTAGCAGCTGAACTTTAAGCTGCTGTCCAGCTTCTGGTCTGCGATGGTTGTATATGTTGCGTTGCTGTCCTGTGTGTAGAGGTAGCTCGTTGTCTTTGCGTTTACCAGACTTGTGCTTACCAGTTCTACTGTCGGCTCTTCCATGTTTGCGCCTGTCTCTCCGGTGTATGAATAATTGAATCCTACCAGTTCTACTTTGGCTGAAAGCTGATTCAGTGAGATGGTCGGAAGTGTATAGGGTTTCAAATCTGTTGTGTGTGCTGACTGATATTCTGAAGGGATTGTGCCAACTGCGATTGTTGAACTTACTTTTACAAGGCTTGCTGCATTCAGGCTTACTTTCTTCGACTGTACCTCGCCTAGGGTTGAGCAGGATGCGAATGTCGAGTAGTCTGCGTTTGCGATTGCTGTTACGTAAAGGTCGCTTGTCGCTTTTACAACCATGTTTGCATTGACTGACCATGTGTTGTCGCTGTTGTAAACCAGGTTCGAACCGCTTACGTTTGTTATTGCTGTGATCTTGCTGCTTGATGCATTGCCTTTCGTGATGATCATGATGCAGTTGCTCAGTGTTGTCTCTGCTGCTGTTCCGGCTTCGGTGCCGTCTGCTGTTGCTGATTTCGTTGCTGCGCCTATTCCTACATTAAATGTAAGTGATGCGTAGGTGTCTGCACTTGCAGTCATCTCTGCATTTACATCGTTCATTACTGAATCGTTTTCTACTGAACAAGAAACTGTGAGAAGTAAAGATGCAATCACTAATACAATACCTTTGAAGTTCATAACCCTAATACTTTAAATTGTTTTACCCTATTTTTATCAAACATCCCTTTTTGTTTGACGTGACAAAGGTATGGGGTTTGAGCAACGTAAGTGGTTGGTGTAAATTTCAAACTTAATCGGCGTTCAAATCATTCGAAAAATAGATAGAAACGCCCTTTCGGATGACACTTTTGTCACTCGAAGGCAAATACAACATTTTTCCTTTGGAGAAACTTTCAAAAGCGATGGTGATTCTCTTATCAAGGAGGGTAAAACAATCTAAAGTCGTTTTACCCCCTTGATAAAAGTCCTCTTAATCATCAAAATATTCATGCTTAAGAAAAAAAATTCCTCAATTTTTAATATATCCTCAATTCCTAATATGAACCTCAATTCTTAATTACTCGTCTTTTACGCAACGGACAGCCCATTTGCTATTTCCCGGATTTAATAGCCTGAAATTACCATCATAAGCGTATCCTTCACGTGTCGTTCCATCCTGAGAAACAATTGTTCCTCCATAGAAAGAAAAATAAGTTCTACACATTATACTATTAGTAAATCCTCCATATCTAACCATAAGCATCAATTCGCGCATATTAGGCAAACGCCATGTACCAACGTCATTTGATTCTTCAGAATAACTAGAGCAAACTGAAGTACCATAAGTATCCGCCTGTGTATTTTGAGTTTCCCATCCAACTGAACCGGAAGCCAACTTTTTAGCGATTCTAAATTTTGTATATGGCCGACTGTAAACATCTCGTTCCGTATGTTTAATCAATTCACCCATCGACAATTTCTCAGAACGCAGCGCTTGAGGATTGACATTTGACAAATCCATCACAGATGCAGAAGCAGAATATGATACAAAAGAGGTAGACGCACTCACACTACCTAAATTTCTAATACAACGGAACTGTCTTGCCGAACCGGATGCACTTGTACCCTTCGTAATATAATTCTCCCAACTCTTTCCCCATGCACAGTAACTTCCACTTTCTTCAGCCCAAAAGATACTCTTGGAAGTATTGCTAATAAAATGTTTATTCATCCAATATGAAACACCATTGATATTAAAAGAAGTTTTATAATCGCTGTTTGAATACAACTGCACATCCTGAGGCAGGATATTCATACCTATCGACATATCCAAATATTGGTTCAATGCCGGCAAATACCACTTTATTTCATCTGCACTAATAACTCCATCGCCATTCTCATCACGATTACGCTGCATGCATGCAGCAAAGGCAGTCTTCAATTTTGTTTGATAATCACGATATTTCAGTTTGCTGCTTGGTGAAATATTATCGCTATACCACCTTTGTGAAGAACCTATTTCAGTTGACATATTACTATAACCATCATCAGCACTATTATCAGAAGTCTTATTGGGCGTTCCATAAGGCAACCCTATCTCAATATTCTGATTATCGACACTCTGTATGTTTGTCGTTTCATTTTCCCACTCTATTCCCCAAGCTGTATTTACATTGCTCAAATTATAGAACGACAGAATCGGATGTTGGCGAATCACATAAGCCGCATCAATAAGGTTGCTGCCGTTACCGCTCTTAGTATGACAGATAATTTGTGCATAGCGGTCCGACTGGTTGACATAGTCCTTCCATCCGGTATCCGTTCCGATCGGATAATATTCATTGACATAACAGGTGAAATAAATCGTCTTCCCTGCATTTTTCGAGTCATCTCTGAATGCTTCCAATTTCTTAAGGAATTGCGAAGCTGTCAGTAAATCCGTAGAAGTGCTTCCAGGATACGATACGGCTTTAGTCTCATTACTCGGATTCTCAACAAACGTCAGCCATCCCAAATCCTTTTCTTCAAATCCGCTTGTTTTGTTGCTCTTGACCAGAATCTTAAAATCAATGCCTGCTACGCCCAGCTGTTCATAAGTAAACGGAAGGACCACCTGAGCATAATGAGCATCGAATGTGAGCACCGTATTTCCGTCAGCATAATACACATCGCCGTCGCCTCTTGAATATTCATCGCCGGATACTTCCACCTCTGAAACAAGACTGTTCACGCCCGTAATACTTATATTATAGGTATAATCCTTATTTCTGTAACTGTTGAAATCATCCAGATTTACATTCTTATCCGAATCAACATTTCCTAAATGAACATAATATACCACGTCGGCATCCACACTGCTTGGTTTTATTGTTTTCTTTCCATCCACATAACGGTCGGCCGTTCCAACATAATGGCCTTTAATCTCCACGTATGTTGCGTTATCAGGTGCATATATCCAATTGCCGTTCGACCGTTCTTCTCGATCGGTATATTTGGTAAGCGTTCCTTTAGCTGTCTGCTTATTTTCAAGCATATAGAAGGTAAAGCTCGTATTGCCTGCATTCGTAGCCAGCTTATCTACATTGAAATAGCCTGAACTGACCGTTCCTGTTCCATCTTCTGAGAGTTTCGAATTATTGGGGATATTCTTGATGTTGACTTCCGTAATGGTAAATTTCGAAGCATTACCGCCATAGGTCACCTTGAATGTGATACGACTCTGCAGACGTTTGAATTTCAAAGATCCGGTCGAAGTACCATCGGTCGAAGTCACACCACCGTTGGTATTGATAATGCATTTCTCAGCCGTCTCGGAGGTCGCATCAACACACCAGAATCCGCTCATCAGATACTTCCCGTCGGCATTGCCTATCGTACTGCTGTTCAACGTCATCATCAACTGTTTCAATTGAGACAGTGTGGATATGGCTGCCAGTGTGGACTGGCTTATCGTCAGATTGGCAGAAGTCAGATTGGCAACGCCATAGATATATCTTTTGCCGGATGTCGTCTTGATGGAAATATCTCCCTCAAGACCTGTTCTTCCTGAATAATACGCATGAGTGACCAGATTACCCGATTCATCAAATATCATCACATAAAGATCCGCGATGTATTCGTCGGCAACTTTCGTTTCAATCTTTTCAAAACTTGTAGCGCCAACTGACAACTTCGCATCAACGGCTACGCCTTCCTTTACATTGATTTCTTTTTCATCGGTACAAGAAACGACAGCTAACATACATGCTGTCAAGAAAACCAGATTCTTAATTAACTGTTTCATTAAATGCCTCCTTGAGTTTTTACTCTTCTGTTATCAATCGAAAGTTGGAACGTTAACGGTTATCTGATCCATTGGAACAGCCTCGTAGTGCAAAGTCACATCAAATATTTTCAGAATTCTGTTTACTGTCAGATTTACTGTTACTTTATATATATATCCTGCTTTTACAACCTCATCGTATGATGTTCCGTTCGGTGTCTTTACCGTATAGGTCTTTGCCGTTGTCTTGTTGCCAACCTTTACTGTCAGCTGCAGTGATGTCTTGTTGCTTGCATCGCTG